>Ga0247731_1000046_pt1 | contig 49907 bp, 34 predicted proteins | sample UWRJL088202R2_FD_180938 | JGI IMG/M metagenome (GOLD analysis project Ga0247731, IMG submission 180938) | Plant litter microbial communities from Arlington Agricultural Research Station in Wisconsin, United States - UWRJ-L088-202R-2 | ecosystem: Environmental > Terrestrial > Plant litter >...
CCGGCCCATGGCATCTTTGTCCACAGCATCCTTTACCAGCGACAGCGACAGTTTGGGCTGTACGCCGGGAACGGCAACGCTTCTTTCGACCACATTTTTTGCCAGCTCCACCATTTCTTGCATCGAATGCAGAAATGCCGGCTGCTGTTTTGTCCCGAAGAACTCCAGGCTGCAATGCTCATGGAAATCCCCTTTGATCTGCCCGTCAAGGGGTTTATAACAGTACAAACATTTCTTATCCATTGTTATTGTCTATTGGTTGAACGCTTACTGCTCCAATACAATTGCTGCAGCATGCCAGGAGCAGTCCCATGCGGTCGTTCTTGTTTATCTTCCAGTTTTTTGACGCGATATCCAACAGCCACCCCTCAGGAATAAGTCCTTCAAAAAACGGGAAGAGGCGCTTGTCCCTGTATACCTCATTGGTAACAGGCATTGTAAATGTGATAAACTGTTTGGGGAATTCTGCCCGGTACTCATCCTTGTACTGGAACGTATATTCGCCATCGTCGGTTTCAATGAGTATTCCTGCAACCTGTTCCTTATAGTATATGGCTGCACTTCTCATAGCTTGCCGGATTTGTTCTTGAATTCCAGATCCCTGCTTTTTGCCGGAACCAGGGTATGCCCAAACATCTTAAGCACCTGGTTGACCTTTTCCATGTTCAGGTTTTCTTTCCCCTGTTCAATTTTTCGAATTACTGTCAGCGCCACTCCGGCACGTTCTGCAAATTCTTCCTGGGTGAGATTTGCATCGGTTCTTTTTTCTTTTACAAAGTCGCAAAGTGGTTTCATATTATATGCTTTTGCATCTATTAGATACAAATATATAAAATTATATGCAAAAGCATATAATTTTATTTAATTTTCTATTATTATATGCTTTTGCATATAATTTGTTTCTGCAAGTAATAAAAAAGTTGATTAAGCGTGAATTTCAGTAACAGCGAAAGGTTTGAACCTGCTGCCAATCTTAAACACAGCTATTGTTTGGAATGAGAAGTATGAAGCAAAAACCATAGAAAGCTACTGTCCAACGAGTCCGTATTTCAAAAAAACCGGAAATGGCAATGAAAGTAGTTTCATCCTTGTAATCGCTAAAGTTTAATTCCCGGCCTTTTAAACAAAGCATATTAGGACGTTTGAACAAAACAGACGAATATCATTCAAGCTACCTTTGTTTCAACAAAATAATTAAAAACAATGGGACAAAGTAATTACAACGGAGCATTGCAGCAACCGATTGGTTCTGGCTTCAACGCAAAATCTACTACAACAGAAGTAATTAAAGGTATTGACCTTACAGGAAAAATCGCTATTGTAACGGGCGGTAACACAGGCATCGGATTAGAAACCGTGAAAATACTTGCAAACGCGGGTGCAACAGTCATTGTACCGGCAAGAGATATTGCAAAAGCCAAGAAAAATCTCAAAGGAATTTCCAACGTTGAAATAGAAGAAATGGATTTAATGGACCCTGATTCTATTGATGCTTTTGCAGCAAAATTTCTAGCTTCTGGGCGACCTTTGCATTTGCTCATCAACAATGCAGGAATTATGTGGGTGCCGCTACGAAGAGATAATCGTGGGATTGAAACACAGTTAGCTGTTAATTATTTGGCGGAATTCCAACTCACTACAAGATTATGGAATGCACTTAAAAAAACTGAGGGAGCAAGAGTTATTAACGTTTCGTCACAAGGACATCAATTCGCTCCTTTCAGCTTCGACGACCCGAATTTTGAACATCGGGAATACGAAACTTTGCAAGCTTACGGACAATCAAAAACGGCCGTTAATTTATTTTCACTTGAACTGGATAATCGTGCAAAAGCGTTTGGAGTAAGAGTGTATTCGGTACATCCCGGTTCTATTGCAGGAACAGAATTGGCAAGAGAAGCACCGTTAGAATTATTTGTAAAAATGGGATTTTGCGATGAAAAAGGAAATATGTTGCCCGAAGTTGCCGCTTCACTAAAAACAATTCCGCAAGGTGCATCTACCACAATCTGGTGTGCAACAAGCCCGCTATTAGCCAACATTGGCGGTGTGTACTGTGAAGATGCCGACATTGCCGAATTGTCTTTTTCAAAAGAAATTTATGCAGGTGTAAAACCGTATTCGTTAGACGAAACCAACGCAAAAAAATTGTGGCTATTAAGCGAGAAATTGACAGGCATAACCTTTCAAGTTAATTGATAATTGTAAATTTGTAACCATACAAGCAAATGGAATTCCAATTAAAATACATAACCGACGACATTAAGCTTTCTTGTTACGAAGACAGGCTGTTTAAAACCGAAGTCGTGTTTGACCACCACATGCTTGTGTGGTTCATTTCAGGCGAAACAAAAATTATTCAGGCAGACCAAAACTATCTGTTTAAGGCAGGCGATATTTTTCTTATTCCAAGAAATCAGCTGGCGACCATCATAAATTATCCCAAAGACGGATTGCCGCACAAGTCGGTGGTAATGCACCTGTCGATTGACAGGCTTAGAGCATTTTACGCCAACCAAAACGTAAAAACAAAAGTTTCAGCAACGCAAAAAATCCTGAGTTTCGACAAACATCCTTTGCTGGAAAGCTGCCTTGCTTCGCTGGTACCTTATTTTGATGTGCAGGAAAAATTCCCTGAAAACATTGCTTCATTAAAAATTACGGAAGCAATCAGTATTTTAAGAATGATTGACAAAGACATCGACACCATTTTAGCGAATTTTGAAGAACCGTATAAAATTGACTTAGCCGATTTTATGGAAAAGAATTTTGTATTCAACATGCCTCTGGAAAAATTCGGCTACCTGACAGGACGGAGTTTGACCACTTTTAAACGAGATTTCCACAAGCTCTACAACACCACGCCACAACGTTGGCTGACAAAAAAACGTCTGGAATTGGCACATTATCAACTTTCCCAAAAAAACAGAAAACCTATAGAAGTCTATCTGGAAACTGGCTTTGAAAATTTATCGCATTTCTCCTTCGCCTTCAAAAAACAATTTGGATTAACGCCTACAGAATTGAGCGGGCAGCATCCATATCACTGATAAACTTTGAGCTTAAGGTTGCGAAGCATAGCATTCTGCCGGTAAAATGAAAACGAAAAGAAGAAGTAAAAAGTGATTGGGGAATTTTGCACAGGGAAAACTCATCTCAAAGTAAAGCAATTACTTAGGTAATGAACACGCATAGCTGTTTCCATATAGAGGATCGAATACTAAATTCAAGTTAAGATTAATGTCACCAAACACTGCCACGCACCGCCAATTAGTGCCACATTCTTAGAGCCGCTATGTAGAGCCTTTACATTCACGCCCGAACATTCAAATTCAAATAATGCAGGGAGAAGACGATTTAAGAGGCTTAGCCAAGATAATGGCGTTTATGCGGGCTGTAAGCATCCTTATGGTGCTGATGCATTTGTATTGGTTCTGCTATGGTTTCTTTATGGAACGTGGCTGGACGTTGGAAGTCATCAATAAGATACTAGGCAATTTCGACCGAACTGCGGGATTGTTCTCGCACACTTTATATACCAAAATATTTGCTTTGATTTTGCTGGCTTTGAGCTGTCTGGGGACAAAGGGCGTGAAAAACGAAAAAGTAACCTGGCCTAAAATTTATGCGGCTTTGGGAATCGGATCTATCCTGTTTTTTCTAAATACACCTTTACTTGGGCTATCATTGAACACGGCTACATTCCTTTATATACTTACCACAGGCTTAGGCTATATCGCCCTGATGGCAGCCGGACTTTGGATGAGCCGGCTGCTCCGCACCCATCTGATGGAAGACGTTTTCAATAATGAGAACGAAAGCTTCCAGCAGGAAACCAAACTGATGGAAAACGAATATTCTGTCAATCTTCCCACCAAGTTTTATTATAAGAATAAATGGAATGACGGCTGGATAAACATCGTCAATCCGTTTCGTGCTACTATCGTATTGGGAACGCCCGGTTCAGGGAAATCATACGCTATCGTAAATAATTACATCAAGCAGCAGATTGAAAAAGGCTTTTCAATGTACATCTACGATTTTAAGTTTGACGACCTCTCTACCATTGCCTACAATCATTTGTTGAAAAATACGGATAAGTACAAAGTACAGCCTAAATTCTACGTCATCAATTTTGACGACCCACGGAAAAGCCATCGCTGCAATCCGCTCAATCCTGATTTTATGACTGATATCTCCGATGCTTACGAAGCGGCCTATACCATTATGCTGAACCTCAACAGGTCGTGGATACAGAAGCAGGGCGATTTCTTCGTGGAAAGCCCCATCATACTCTTGGCGGCCATTATCTGGTATTTGAAAATTTATGAAAATGGAAAGTATTGTACATTTCCGCACGCCATAGAATTGCTGAATAAAAAGTATTCGGATGTGTTTACCATTCTCACTTCGTATCCTGATTTGGAAAATTACCTGTCGCCTTTTATGGATGCCTGGGAGGGAGGAGCACAGGACCAACTGCAGGGACAGATAGCTTCGGCAAAGATTCCCCTTTCAAGGATGATTTCGCCACAGCTGTACTGGGTGATGACGGGCGATGATTTTTCCCTGGACATCAATAATCCGGCAGCGCCGAAAATTTTGTGCGTTGGGAATAACCCCGACCGCCAAAACATCTATTCCGCTGCCCTGGGATTGTACAATTCACGTATCGTAAAACTCATTAACAAGAAAGGGCAATTGAAAAGTTCGGTCATCATTGACGAGCTGCCCACCATTTACTTCAGGGGATTGGATAATTTAATTGCAACGGCAAGAAGCAATAAGGTGGCGGTTTGTTTGGGCTTCCAGGATTTCTCCCAATTGATCCGTGATTACGGGGACAAGGAAGCTAAGGTGATTCAAAATACAGTAGGGAATATTTTTAGCGGACAGGTGGTAGGGGAGACGGCCAAGAGCCTTTCGGAGCGATTCGGCAAAGTATTGCAGAAAAGGCAGAGCATGAGCATCAATCGCAATGATACTTCTACTTCGATATCTACCCAATTGGACAGCCTGATACCGGCTTCCAAAATATCCAGCCTGACACAAGGCTTTTTTGTCGGAGCTGTATCGGACAATTTTGAGGAACGCATTGAGCAGAAAATCTTCCATGCGGAAATTGTTGTGGACAACGATAAGGTGGCATCCGAAACCAATGCCTATAAGAGGATACCAGAAATCCGATCCTTTGCAGACGGCAAGGTGGCAGATACCATGAAGCAGGAGATAGAGGCCAATTACAGGCAGATAAAAACGGATATTATACTGGTTATAGGAACCGAATTGGAACGTATACAAAATGATCCTAGCTTGAAGCACCTGGTACCAAAGGATATCCCAATGGGAGACAAATAAAGCAAATGTTTCCATGCCATAAGAACTGGCATGTCAATTTTCTTATACTATTTTTTTTTTTTTTTTCAATTATTTATAAAAGGGCATATTTAGCACTAAATGGCATATAAACTTACCGAACAAATCCGACATGAATTTGTTGTATTAGTGATATTTTGTTACAGAAAAAGTTACGAGTTAAAGGATTGCGCCAGATTAGAAAATCTAATATCCTATATCTCAAAAGGCTCCCAAAAAGAAGCTGATTGAATTTCAACGATATAAGCCATTTGAATACTTTAAATATACTATTGTTTTTAGTGATCACATGTTTTTAATACAATTATGTGATACGTATTCTGAGTACCAGTGATTGTTCCCATTTCCAAATTTCTGAACCGGCGCAACTCAAAACGAGAGACGCCGTAAGGAAATACTCTTGGTACCCAATCGAGTAATAACAGTAATTTTTCCAATCTAACCAAAATATACCTAACAACTACAGCTTTCGACTATGTTGGTATCTGCCAGCCAAATTATTTACAGCCCGCAATGCCTAAGGGGAATTAGCGTCAATTCTTTAAAGAGAAATTTTTATTACAGATTATATAAATTGAATTTTGAACTACAAATCTTGCCCGTATTTCTTTCAATACTGTATTTGTTGGGAATCAGTAATAAAATAATTAAAAAAAATGTATTTTCTTACTAATATTTTATTAAATTCGTTTTATTTTTCAATTTACAAATAACCATTAAAAGAATAAATATGTTAAAATTTTTACGCCTCTCTTCTGCATATTTGCTGTTTACCTACTGCGGTCTCGACGCCCAGGAAATTGTCTGGGAAAAAAGTTATGGAGGCAAATCTGCCGATTACCTTTCTAGTGTGACACCTACTCCGGATTATGGTTTTATTGTAGGGGGTAGTTCGCTGTCAAATAAATCTGGTAGTAAGGCTGAAAATAATAATGGAAACCTTGATTACTGGGTTTGGAAAATAAACGAAAAAGGGGATTTGATGTGGCAGAAAAATTTTGGAGGTGCTGGCTCTGACTTCTTGCGTTCTGTTTCGCTTACAAAAGATGGCGGATTTATGCTGGGCGGTGTCTCGTCTTCAGACCGTAGCTTTGACAAAAAAGAAGATTCGAGGGGATTGACAGATTTTTGGCTCATAAAGCAAGATGCGTCTGGTTCAGAACAATGGCAGAAAACTATAGGGGGGTCTGGTCAGGAAAAAATACAAACTGTAATGCAGGCTTTAGATGGCGGATATATAGTGGGGGGGTCGTCGGATTCCCCAATTTCAGGCGAAAAGACTGATGCAGGTATGGGAAATCTAGATTTATGGATAGTTAAACTAGACAGTAAAGGAGTTATACAGTGGCAGAAAACCTATGGGGGCATATACATTGATGAATTAAGATCGCTAGCTACTACTACTGACGGTGGCTACATCGTGGGAGGCTACTCTAACTCTCCTGCTTCCATATGCAAAAGCGAAAATTCGCGCAGCGGGGATTTCTGGATACTGAAGCTGGATAAGGATGGCAGTATAATATGGGAAAAAACATTGGGTGGCGACGGCGACGACCAGCTTCAGGTCGTGTCCCAAACATATGATGGAGGCTATGTGGTTGCTGGAAGTTCTAATTCTGGCAGTTCTGGACAAAAGACAGTCGGAAATTCAAGCGGGACTGATTTCTGGGTTTTGAAACTGGATCATGATGGAGTCTCAATCTGGCAAAAAAGTTTCAACTACGGTCGGATAGATGTCCTTCGATCGCTCATCGAGAATGAGGACCATTCATTCATACTTGGAGGATTCTCACAGGGAAATGCAGTCGGACGAAGCACAAAAAAAGTGATTGCAGCGAAGTCTGAAACGGGTACTGATGATTTTATAGCTTTGAAAATTTCAGAGGATGGAGAGGAGCTGTGGTCGAGAGTCATCGGAAGCGATGGTGAAGACATACTAAATGATGCAATAGAGATGCGAGGCGGAAGCTACCTTTTAGCAGGAACATCGAATGGTAAATCTTCGAGAGACAGAAACAGCAACGTGGGGAGTAGTGATTTTTGGCTGGTGAAGCTCGATGATAAAAGCAAGCCAAAAAAGGAGCCTCTTCCTATCGAGGCATTTCCAAATCCCGCAGTTATGTATACCAATATAATCATTGGATACGATTTCAGCTCTGGTACAGCCACACTTGTCGACATTAGCGGGCATATCTTGCAACAGTTCCCGATATACCAGAGAACTGTACCTATAAATATGCAACCTTATGCCGATGGGATTTATATTGTCAATATACACACAGATGTCCAAGACAGCGGAATTAAAATAATTAAGACATCTAAATAATCATACAAGTATGCAACAACATCTTCACATTTGGAACTTTAACGCTTATCGCGGTCTAGTTTCTGTATTTTTTATTATCTTTTTCCTGCCGGTTGTGGGATTTTCACAGAACAGCCAGCTCGATTACGGACAAAACCTGAGATCGTACACGCTTTCGAGTCCTGAGGTAAGTTCTTTCGAAAAGTACAACCTAACTGGCACTCAGAACTATACAGGAAAAGTAAATATTTCAATTCCAATATATACGGCAAAATCTGGAAACTTAGAATATCCCATAAATCTTGTGTATAATTCGGGGGGCATTAAAGTAGACCAGCTTTCATCCGATGTAGGCTTGGGATGGAATCTGACCAATGCTGTCATAACAAGGACAATAAATGCAGGAAATGACTTCGATAACACAGGATTGCTATCCTATCAGCCTGACTACAATAGTTACTCCGCTACTGATAAAAGTAAGGACATGCTGGTTCTTAAAAAGTCGTTGGGCTTTTTCCTTTCAAAAGAGATGTCACCTGAAAATGTTGTAGTCAGGGCCTTTTTTGATATAGACATGATTCCTGATACCTACCATTTCTTTGGCAACGGTCCAAAAACAGATTTTTTCTTCAGCAGTATCAGTACCCCTGTTGAAATTTCGCCACAGGGTACAAAAATTGAGACGGTGATTGGGAACGAGAGACTTGATACCAAAAGAGGGAACTACTGGCCGGGCTGGACTCCGTCCCATGATTTTATTACCAGGGATTTTTTTAGTATAGTAATTACGACTAATGAAGGTATACGCTACACCTTTTCAGACTGTGATTTTTCCCTGACCCAAGATCTCGGTGGAGCCGAGCTTATTTCGCCTGCTCAGATTTCCGCATGGCATATAACAAAAATTGAAGATCTGAAGACAGGAAGGAAGATTGATTTTGAATACGACACCACTTCATCTAACCCAAACCATCCCGCTGGCACTGCGGAGGCATTCGACAAAAAAAATGCACAACGGTCATTTGGATACAGCACTAATGTAACACCCAGTTCTGAGCAGAATTTTTACAACAGCGAGTACCAGAACCCGGTTGCAAGAATTGACATAAGGAAAAAAAGGCTTAGAAAGATTATTAGTGAATCCACTGAGATTATATTCAATTACAATAACTCAGGCGTATCAGGAGAAGCCCCTTTTGTTCGGAACGATATTTATATGAGCGATTGCGTCACGCAGATTTACGTGAGAGACAAGCATCTAAATCCAATAAAGTCCTTCAATTTTCGATATTCCTACTTCGTTTCCGATTTCAATAACGGTGAATTCAATCCGGACGGCTCTCTTTTCAATACTACGAGATATCACCGCCTTAAATTGCTGTCTTTTGAAGAAAATGGAAAGCCAAAGCATAAGTTTTCATATGAGGAAGGAATTAAGCTTCCTCCTGTCAATTCTTTCTCAGTAGATTTTTTGGGATATTACAATAATTCAATTGATACCGAATGCTGCCTCTTCTATCCCAGTAGGACACCGCAATTGTACTACTATCCTAATCAATTTGAAAAATCGCTACTTCCATTTCCCGTCTCGGGCGCTACCCATACTGTAATTCCAGGTTTCTTTGACAGGCAGGCGAATGAGTATGCAAAGGCATGGAGTCTTATAAAAATCGAATATCCTACAGGTGGGGCGGCGCAGTTCTCTTACGAACCGAATGAGTTCGAGATTTTTGGACAGAGCATCAAAGGCGGAGGGATAAGGATAGCCGAACAGAAACTTGATGACGGCAATGGAAATGAGAGGAAAATTAACTACCTGTATCAGAAACCAACCGGCGTGTCCTCAGGCAGATTATTTTCCATGCCCTTCTTCGGCTTTCCAACAAAAGGCGACTTCGGCCTTGAATTATCCTTTGCACCGGACGAACTAAGTCCTCCTGTACTGACTTATCTTGCGCCAAATTCTAATATAGAATGGCAGCTGTACGATAAGAGCAATTTAAATGCAGAAATTACATCTGGTTCTTATGTAGGCTATTCGAGGGTTGTTGAATTAGAAACAGGAAACGGGCGAAAAGAATATAAGTACACTTCAAGCGACCTGCCTTCCTATGAAAACAACATCTACAGGATGAACCCTAAATATTTAAGCGCTGAATTCAATCAGGTCTTTTTTGGCGACCTACTTCACGAATATGATCAGTATGGAAATCCGAGACTGGATGAGTATGGAAATCCTGAGTATCGATTTGACAGCTCGTCGGACTGGGCGATATCAAATAGCGCGATATTCTCAAATTTATTTACTGACAACGCTTACAAGCGAGGCAAGCTTCTAGAGTTGAATATTTATAATGAAGCCGGGCTACCAGTCAAAAAAACAAATGTTTCATATGGAGAAAACTTAAGCAATACGCATGTCTTCCATCAAGGATTTGTGCATCTCAAGACATTTCCCGAATATGTCAATCCTTACGTTCAGGATTACTACCGGGAGTATTCTACCCGAAACATGGAGGCGTTCATGATCATCCGCAAGGAAATCAAGATAAGCAACTTTCTGCCATCGAGCACGACTGTGACTAATTTCCTGAACGGTATTTCCAGTACTTCCACGACTTCTTTTTCCTATAATGATTTCGGACTCATAAGCGAGACAAGCGCGTCAACTTCAACAGGCGATTACAATGTCAACAAGTACTATTATGTGACAGACACAGGGATGGCTGTTGAACCCTTCAGCTCCAATATATTATCTAACAATATGACGGGTGTGGTATTGAAAAAAGAAAGGTACAGAAATTCTACAAAATTATCTGAAGATAAGACTGAATATTCAGTTGATGCAAGTACAAATAATCTTACACTTCCCAAGTCCTTGCATAAAAGAAAAGGAGAAGATACGAATGGGCCCCTTGAAAAAATAGTAAACTACGACCGCTACGACAGTTCCGGTAATCTGTTGCAGTACAGAATGGAAAATGGAATGACACATTGCACTATTTGGGGATATTTTAAAACGGTACCATTAGCAGAGGTTTCCAACATCACCTACGATCAGATCTCCGCCAATTTAATAAGTGATGCCCAATTAGCTTCAAATACTAGCAACAACGAATTTGGTCTCTTGGCCGCGCTGGCTGCGCTTAGGTCACAAGTCGTCAGCTCAGGTGGAATGATCTCAACCTATACATATTATCCAATGGTAGGCGTTAGAACTAAAACAGACGTAAAGGGAAACAAAACAACTTACAGCTATGATCCTTTTGGGAGGTTGCTTAAGGTGCTTGATAATGATGGTAATATTATTTCGGAATACGAATACAACTATAAACCGCAAAACTAATATGGTACTAAAAAAATATATAATGCTACTTTTGCCTTTCACGGTATTCTCTCAAGGGCCTACCCAAAGTCAGAATTACGTTAAGGGAAAGGAGTATAAGATTGCGACGCTGTCATCTCTCTCTTCTCCATCCATACAGGAGGCATCGCAAACTATTATCTATTATGACGGTTTAGGAAGGCCGATACAAATGATAGCGAAACAGCAATCGCCAAACGGCAAGAATATCATCCTACCGATAGAATACGATGACAAGGGTAGAGAAATAAAAAAATATCTGCCCTATCCTACGCAAGATAGCGGAGAAGAATATCAAGCCAATGCAGTTACCGATATTCTAAATTATGCTCCCTATCAGGGTCAGAACCCATACAATGAAATTCTCTTTGAGCAATCGTCGCTGAACAGGGTGCTCAAGCATGCATCGCCAGGAGCAGACTGGATGCTCAACTCTGGCCATGAAATAGCATTGGAGTATCAGTCCAATACAGCTTCGGGCAGCGGAAGCGTTAAAAAGTTTCGGGCTGTCGCAACATGGAACGGAACAACTGGACTTTATGACACACAGCTTTACCAAGATGCTTATTATGGTGAAGGGGAGCTTTTTAAAAATGTAAAAAAAAATGAGAATTGGACAGCGGGTACAGAGAACACTAGCGAACTCTTTACCGATAAGGAAGGACGCGAAGTGCTGAGAAGAAACTATGATGGAGCCAATGTTTTGGACACCTATTATGTTTATGACCAGTTTGGAAATCTGGCCTATTCCATTCCCCCAAAAGCAGGAATGACTTTCAGCCAAGATATTCTCGACAAGCTTTGCTATCAATATAAGTATGATAGCCGAAATCGTCTAGTCGAAAAAAAAATCCCAGGTAAGCAGTGGCAATTCGTAGTTTATGACAAGCTTAACAGAGTTGTTGCTACTGGGCCCGCTTTACCGCCATTTTCCAATCTAGTCCAGAGTGGCTGGAATATTACAAAATACGATGCATATGACAGGCCTATCTTGACGGCCTGGATGTCTTCACCATCAAATATCAACAGTGCACAGCGAAAACTGAAGCAGGACGAAAGAAATAGCCAGACCTCAAATTTCAGCGAATCTAGAAATGCAACTACTGCTGATATTACAATAGCTGGGGTTTCCTTCCGGTATTCTAACGTCTGCGTACCCACGTCTGGCTACCACGTACTCACGGTAAATTATTATGACGATTATGAATTTCCGGAGGCCATCGTAATTCCATCTTCTGTCGAAGGGCAGGCAGTGTTTTACAATAACGCCAATAAACCCTTGGGCCTGCTAACAGGAAGATGGATCAGAGCAAGCAAGACTAGCACTTCGTATCGGAGAAAGCTCTTCGCCGTATTATATGACAAAGAGGCTAGGCCGTTAAGGAAGTTTATGAGAAATCACGAATTGGGTGCAGGCGGATATACGCAGGTAGATACAAAGTATGATTTCCAAGGCAAGACTGAATATACGCTGATGTCACATAAGCGTATTAACAGCGATAATAATATATTGATACGGGATAGCTATATTTACTCTGACCAAAACCGGCTTCTTTCCCACAAAAATCAAATAAATTCACAACCAGCACAACTTATAGCTTCTAATGAATATGATGAACTGGGAAAAATTATTTCAAAGAAAATCGGTGACAGTGAGGCAGACCCCCTTCAAAAAATCGATTATAGCTATAATGTGAGGGGATGGCTGACAGGGATTAACGATATTACGGCATTGCAACAGATAGGAGACCCTGCTGACCTTTTCGCACTGAAAATAAATTACAACATGGTACAGAACGAGCAGAATTATGTAGGTAAAGCATTGTTCAATGGAAATATTTCAGAAACTTACTGGAAGACTTCGACTGACAATGTGTTACGTAAGTACGGATATTTTTATGATGGTCTGAACAGGCTAAAGGAGGCTGTATACCAGAAGCCTGGAAATGCTGTACCGGTTCCGGGCTCCTATAATGAGAATATAGAATACGACGTTAATGGGAACATAAGCTACCTTCGCAGGACAGGTGACACAGACGGAGTGTTTCCAGTCCAGGTAATCGATGACATGACTTACGATTACGAAATCAATTCAAATAGATTACTGAAGGTTACCGATAATCCGTCAACTGCCACCAGCGGCTTTAGGGACGGTATAAATTCTGGCAACGACTATACCTACGACGAGAATGGAAATCTTTTGTCGGACTTTAACAAAGGAATTACTTCAATTACTTATAACCATTTGAACTATCCTACCAAGATTATTTTTGGAACTTCTGGATCCATAGAATATCTTTACGATGCGGATGGAAATAAAATAGAAAAAGTTGTCAATACTGGAACTAGCGCAGTAACAACCAAATATTTGGACGGATTTCAGTATATTGACGATGTATTGCAGTTTTTTCCAACTGATGAAGGATACGTATCAAAAAACGGCAGCAATTTCAGGTATGTCTTCCAATATAGGGACCATCTGGGCAACGTGCGTGTCAGCTACTCAAAAAATCCTACTAGCAGCGAGATTGAGATAATCGAAGAAAATAACTATTATCCTTTTGGCCTTAAACATTCTGGATACAATAACAGCAACCAATATCAGTATGGTAATTCGGAAGGGGAAAAATACAAATTTAACGGAAAAGAATACCAGAGCGATCTCAGCCTAAATGTTTATGATTTTGGCGCTCGCAATTATGATCCCGCACTAGGACGATGGATGAATCTGGATCCTCTAGCAGAGACTTCTATTTCGATTTCACCTTACGCGTTCGCTTTAGATAATCCAGTGTATTTTATAGACCCAGATGGTATGGATGAGTATGACTATGATATGGAAGATGGTGATGGTTGGGTAGAAACACAAAATGGTAAATTGAGATATGACAAGGACATTCATGGGCCGGATGATGTGAAAAATCCTAATGAGCACTACATCTGCGAGGAATGCGTGCATACAAGAGAGGACGGGGTACGGATGACACTGTACGACAGGGAATACGATGAGGGTGGAGAAAGAAATTGGGAATATGGCGACCATCTCGGAGACAAAAATGACGACAGAGCAACAGTAGACGATACCGACCCTGATGTGGATCCAGATGGTAGCGATGATCATGGTGATGCTCCCGATACTAACGATCTTGCAGATTCATTATTAGATATGGTTGATGACAATAATAGGGAAAGAATCGACCTAGATATAAAATTTGATAAAAATAGCACGAATTTTGATAGGAGTAGTTCCGACCTTAGTGACCTTGTGAAGGCGCTCATAGACAATCCCGGCATTGAAATTGAGATTTTAGGAAATGCGAGTTACCAGAAAGAATCCAAGATGACTGAGAAGTCAAAAACTAGCATCGATGGACAAAAAGGAAGAACAGTCGGGGAATTGCAAGATTTGCGAGCGAAGGTTATAAAAGACCACCTTGTTCAGGGCGGTATTAATCCAAGCCGTCTTCATTCCGGAAAAGGTGAAATAGGTGAGAGAAAAACCGTATCTATAAGGGTCAAACGATAATTCATTAATAACATATATATGACTAGAACAGTTTTTATGTTTCTTATTTTGATAAAGCTAGCAGGTATTTCAAAAGTACAGGATAAGCACTTCTCTGGAAAAGTTGAGCGGGACACAATCTTCTGGACAAAAGAGAGAAAGCTAGCGTGGAATGATTTTAAAGGAATTGTTCCTAAAGATGCTAAATATTACGTTTTAGCAAAAACCTTTTCGGGAATCAGAAGTAAAACTACAAAAGGCCCAGACGGGCGTCCAACTTTCCGAGTCGAATCCTATTTCATTCCAAGCAAATCATGGAGCAGGACCTCCGATGAGCAAACTTTGTTGCACGAGCAACTTCATTTTGATATCAGCGAGATATATGCTCGAAGAATCAGGAAGGCATTCGACAGCCTAAAGGCAAGAAATGTCTCTGACATTAAAATCTACGAAGGCACCTATAGAGAATACGTTAAAAGATGTTTTAAGACAAACGACGAATATGACGACCAAGTCTATTACGATAGTTCTAAGCAGAAAAAGTGGAAAGAAAATGTAACTAGGCAAATTGAAGATTTAAAAGCGTTCAGTTCTCCTAAATAAAAAAATTAGTTGCACGGTTCTATAAAAATCACAAAACTGCTGTATTGAATTCTGTGCCGATAATACTGTTAAATCATTGGCGTAACCCTTATTCACATGTACAAAGAATCAAAAATGAATTCAGGAATATAAATGGATTTCAATGTCTCCAGGCATTCTTGTAGACGGACGCGAGGAAAATAAAAGACAAGAGTTTGTAACAAGCAGTGGCAAATTGAAAAGAAATAGGTTGTCAATATTAAAGGGCATGATTATAACGAGGGCTTTAAGATAGATTATTACCGCAAGATGAATGGAGGGATTTGAACTTTGTAAGTGTAAAGCGCGTCAAGGCTGATTTCTTTCGTTCCAAAATGAAAAAGTGTCGCAATTGCCCGCAAGTAGAATTGCAAAGCCCAAATATTGCATCAAAACAGCATATGGGCTCTGGGTAATTCCGCATGGCTTTATAGATAAAATGTTGAAAAAAACTAGAAAAGCATCTTTGGAACTTTTTGGAGTTTAAACAAAGAACCGTCCAAATTTTTTGGGTCTGTTCATTATTTTGCATTCCTCAATTCGCTATTGATAAAAGCTTCCAATTCTGCCTTGTCGGGCAGCTGCAATTGGTATCTGCTCACAAAGATATCCAGGTCGCTGTCGGCAATGGCATATTCTACCAGGGCCCTGTTCTGGCTCGTGACAAGCAATATCCCTACCGGTGGATTGTCGCTGCTTTCCCGAATATTTTTCTTGTAATAGTTCAGGTAGGTCTTTAGCTGTCCGATGTGCTCGTGCTTGGCAATTTCCGATTTCAGCTCTACCAGGACGTGGCACTTCAGTATGCGGTGGTAGAAGACCAAGTCGACGAAATAATACTCATCGCCAATCAGCAGCCGTCTCTGCCGCGCTTCAAAACAGAATCCGTTCCCCAGTTCTACGATAAACTGCTGGAGGTGCTCGATAAGGCCCTGTTCGAGTTCGATTTCTTCTATCAGGTGCGGCTGACGTACATCCAGGAACTCAAAAAAGCAATGCGACTTTACCAGATCGGCGGTCTGCTGCGGCCGTATCTTTTGCAGCGCGTCCCCAAAGGAGCCCTTATGGTCGCCCGACAGTCCGACCCTCTCGTAAGTGAGCGTGCTGATCTGTCGCTTCAGTTCTTTTACGCTGGGCTGGGTCTGGAGTACCAGTAGTTCGTAAAACCGCCTTTTCAGCGGCTCGCCTATTTTTAGGAGTTCGGTAAAGTGCGTGTAGGAAACCGACTGGAAGATAGCGACCGAATGGTCGGTGTCTTCCTCCATGCTGGCCTCCTGTAATTTTTGGGTGGCCGACCCAAGAATCGGCTGCTGTAGCATTGAGGTCGGAAAATCCTCAAAAAAAGCATCTGGCATAAGGTTTTTGAAATTTTGGGTCACCGACCCAAGAATTTGCGGATAGGCGTGGTAAAACTGCCGGCAGCGGGACAGTTCCGGAGCAGACAGTCCCTTGACAGCGATTTTGCCAGCCAGATTTTCGAGCAGTCTGCTCCCGTATTCCGCCCTGTCGCTTCCGCTCTGTTCAAATTCCACGATGTAAAATCCCGTAAGCCAGTTCCGTAGGGTGGTGTGCATATTGACTGCCTTTACGGCATTCTGTTGCAGGAAGTCGCTGGTCTGCTGTATGCGGGAGGCTAGTTTTTCAAAATCCATGCTCGCTTTTTCTTAATCGTTTGTAAGGATACTAAACCGTAAAGGAATATCATTTTTTGCCGTATTGACTTTTCACAAATTCAAAAGAGGTTGTAGAATCGCTTTTCAACACGATATGAGCATCGAATTGCTTACCGGCTTTGCTTTTCATGCCTTTTATAAGAGGCGTTTTGGCATTATTGACTAGATTTTCAATATCGTCTATGCCTAACTGTACGCCGCAGACATTGCGAAATTGTACCCAATTGCATAACGCATCAGGACATTTCACGATTTTATCACGGATAATTAAATGTTGGCTTCTGCATTTAGGACAAAACAATTTAGGCAGGTTGTTTTGGGCAATGGAAGTCTGCAACAATTCATTGGTAATAGATGTAGCGTAAATTTCCATTTCTTTTTGAAATGCTTCTGCATCCGCTCCGTTGTTTTCGATTTTCTGCAATGCCAGTTCCCATTCGGCGGTCATTGCTACATTTGCAATTTTTCTATCTTTTACCAATTCGTAAACCTGCGATCCTTTTTCAGTTGGGATTAAAGATTTCTTTTCCCGCTGGATGTAATTTCGGGTGAAAAGGGTTTCGATGATGGAGGCCCTTGTAGCCGGGGTACCGATGCCGATGTTTTGTAAAGCCTTGCGTTCGTCTTCATTTTCGATTTCCTTGCCGGCACTTTCCATAGCTGCTAAAAGTCCGGCTTCGCTATAAAGAACAGGCGGTTTGGTTCTCTTTTCTAGAACGGAAGCTTCTCTTATTTTGAGTTCATCGTTCTTATTTAGTTCAGGTAAATCTTCCAAGGGTTCGGTATTATCATCGGAGAAATTTCCCTTAATCGAACGCCATCCAGCTTCCAAAACTTTGCAGCCTTTTGCCGTAAAACCATAATGCAATACCTGTAAATTGACATCCGTTATTTCCTTGATGCAGGCCTGCGACAGCGCTTCGAGCAATCGAAAGGCAATCAGGTCGTAAACGGCATTTTCTTTAGCAGCTAATGCAGACGGGATTTTATCCGTAACCAGCAGTCCGTGATGGTCGGTAACGCGCAGATCGTTCACGATACGTTTATTGAAGCGTCCCCATTTTATTTTTGATATAGCCGATTTACAATTTTCTTTGTCCTGCAAAGCCCTGACGAGATGGGGAATTTCCGCCCACATATCTTCGGGAATGTAGCTGCTGCCGGTTCGGGGATATGTGATGAACTTCTTTTCGTAAAGGCTTTGGGCAATGTTGAGGGTTTCTTCTGCAGAAAGGTTCAATTTTTTATTGGCCTCCTTTTGCAAGCCGGTCAGGTCAAAAAGCAGGGGAGGCTGTTCGGTTACGTTTTTGGTCTCAACGGATACAATTGTTGCCGTTCCGCTTCGTTGAATGGATTTGCAAACATCATCAGCGATTTTTTGGTCTTCCCATTTCGTTATGGAAATGCCTTTAAATTCAACTGATGCTTTGCTGTGCAACAATTGTAGCTGCCAATAGTTCTTGACTGTAAAATTTTTGTTTTCCTGATAACGTTTGCATATTAACGCCAATGTTGGCGTCTGAACTCTTCCGAGTGAATAAATCCCATTTCCTGCGGCAAGGGTCAATGCCTGGGTAGCATTGATGCCCACCAGCCAATCGGCACGGCTTCTGCCTTGGGCGGATTGAAATAAAGCGTCAAATTCATTTCCGGGTTTCAGGTTTTCAAATCCCTGCCTGATGGCTTTTTCGGTCAATGAGCTTATCCAAAGTCTTTCAAAGGGCTTGTCGCATTTGAGGTATTCGTAGATATAGCGGAATATCAGTTCGCCCTCGCGTCCCGCATCGGTAGCCGCAATAATGCTGTCGCATTCATCGAAAAGGCGCCCGATCACTTGCAGCTGCTTCAAGGCTCCTGTATCGGGAGAATAGCCCGTTTCCATTTTTACTTTTCGCACCGCAAGCAAAAAAGGGTCAGGCAGGATTGGCAGCACTTTACTGTCGAATCCCGAAATTCCGTAATCTTCGGGCATTCCCAGGCCTATCAGGTGGCCGAATGCCCACGTGACGTGATAGCCGTTTCCTGTAAAGTAGCCCTCTCTCTTCTCGCATGCGCCCAGCACGCGGGCTATTTCCCTTGCGACGCTTGGTTTTTCTGCAATAATTGTTTTCATATGCTGTTACATTTTTCTGCCTTTGGATTTTGCCGGAGCTTGTTCTTTTTCCTGTGGCTCCTGTTGTTTTTTGTCTTTCGGAGATTGCTGGCCCGACTTCAAAGGCTCTTTGATTTTTTTAGTCGCTTCGTCGGTCTTGCCTTCGGAATTCACAGCAGTCTGTGTTTTATGGGCTTCAGCAGGTTTTATCCTTTCCTTGTATTGGTTTGGAAATTCAAAATTAGTTTTCCCATCTGCTGCATTGAAAGTGATATAGCCTTGGTAGTATTGTCCCTTTTTATCCGTCAGCCCGTCGATGTAGACGGTCAGCCCGTTTTTGAAATCCTTGTGCTGCTCGTCTGTCAGTTCCTTTCCACGGAAAGTTTTTGGAGCTTCCTGTGTTTGGTGGTGGTGCTTGCTTTGCTCATTATGGGGTCCGTTGCTTTGAGCTTGTTTGCTGGTGTTGCTCCTGTCAAACAGAAATTCAACATAATGTTTGTCTGCATTGAACTGAACCGTTGCCGAGAATTCCGTTCCTTTTTTGGAAATCATCCCTTCCAGGTAAAGCGGCTTGCCTTCCATCAGGGCCTGCTTTTGGGCATCGTCGAGCTTCACGCCCTTTATTTCATCGGGAATCCTGATGTATTCGGAGCGAAAGGCAATGATTTCGTTGGTCAGCCTGTCGATACTGACAATGGACGGGATGGCCTCACCGGACTTCGTGCTGGTAAGGTCCACCACGCGTCCCATATTGCCGGTGTTGCGCAGGTTTTGTTTGTCCTCTTCGCTAAACTTATGCCCGAAGAACTCAAAGTTCAGGTTGGGTTCCTTGCGTATGCCGTGGATGGAGACGACCGCCTTACCGTCATCGCTTGCCTGCAGGGAGAGCCTCGCATCGGTCCTGGTGACCGCAGTTCCCAGATTGATGGTCACTGGGACGAGTTCGTCGGTCTTGTAGCCCTTAAGGAGTGGCTCCAAGAGGTTCATCTTCTCAAGCCGTTCCCTGCTCAGCCCCATGCTGTTCATTGTCTGCCAGTCGATTTGTTCTGGCGTGTAGCGGTACTCGCCCGCCTGCGTAGTGTCCTGTGTAGTTTCCATAATATCTGATTTTTCTAGTTTGTTATTCTTCTTGCTGGTGGGGATGGCCTCGTGTAGGCTCAGCATACTGGACTTTTCTTCACGTGCCCTTTCAGCCAGGCGCTGCAGCATTGCCGCCTTTTCAGGTGCCTTGCCGGCGTTGACCAGGAAGAAGGCGAACCGGGTCGGGTTCCGCAACTGGCTGAGGAAGTTGGAGAAGAAGTTCGAGAAGGCGTCGCCGTGCTGGTTGACCCTCATGAACTGGTTCTGGTTCCTGTGCTCGGCAGGGACGGTCCTGAGCTTTCCTTTTTTACTGATTTCCTTTACCGCACTGATCGTGTTCTTTTCCATGTCCCGCACGAGGAGTATGTCCGGCCGCCGTCCTGTTTCCATTTCCTGTTCGTCCATCTTTTCCGTTTCTTTTGATTTTCTATTGCAAAGGAAAGGAGGCTTGGGCAGAGAAGTGGGAGTTCTGCCTTTCAAGGCCTTACTTTTCGTTGCTTGTCCTCTGTCCTTGTCGGGATTTCAGGCATTCTCGGATGAATTGTTGTACATCGGAATGCTTGTAGTAGAGTTTTCCGCTTATGGTATAGTAGGGAAGCTTCCCGTCGGAGCGGTAGCGTTGCAGTGAACGGGAGCCCACCTTGAGCAGCTGGAGTACGTCCTGATTGTCCAGGAGCTCCTCGCCGTCGATGCTGCCTCGATCTTTCTGGCGTTCCCTGATGCTTTCGCCGATTAGGTCGAAACGCTGCATGATGCGCTCCATCCATGCTGTAAATTCCATTCTGTCTATGTTCATGGTACTGGGTTTTGGTTGGTCCCTTTACTATCTAGCACACGTGGCCAGATCGGTGCAGGACTTCGGGACAAAATTGCAAAGGTTTAGGATTTTTTGATGCCAAGGAGTGCCAATGGGCCAGGTCATTTTAGCAGCTATTTAACAGGTACACAGAAGGCCAGGACCTGCCTGGGCCGGGCAATGGGTAAGGAATTTTCAAGGCGGGAACGTTCCTTTTTTTTGAGCATGGCGCCAATTGGCGCGCATGGGTAGGCTATTTATTATATGACCTGTGCTATAGCTCCCGGTCCATATGCTGCACCAGGGAGGCCTTGAGCTGGTCGAGGTAGATGCTCCTGCTATCGCTTCGGTCTTTCATCCGGTGGAAGGCATGGTGTACGTCGCCGAGCTGAATGCGGAACAGGTTCTGGAAGATGGCGCTGATCCTGCGGATGCCGACCTTGCCGTTGGAGATGCTCCCCGAGGCATGCAGGGCGTATATCAGCTCGATAAGGGCGCTTTTTGAATCGGTCCACAGGATGTCTTTTGCGTTTCCATTTTCTTCAGCAAAGAACAGGCCTTCCGGCTCCTCGGGTGATATTCTTGAGAGCAGGTAGTTGTAGAGGAGCTCGTTGGCGATGATGCGGGCGATCTTGTAGTCGTAATAGGTGGAAAACTGCGTGTCGATCTCGAATACGAAGCTGTTGACCCCGGAATGGAGGTCGATCTTGCCGAGCTGGAAGAAATGATGGTCCCAGTCGGTCCGCCCCAGCCGGTAATAGCGGTAGAAGTCGGTATTGCAGATGTGCTCCTTGTATTCCTGCTTGAGCTGGTGCAGTTCGCCAGTAAAGTATTTGTGGTAGAGGGTGCCCCCGCCGACCGGGCAGGAGGCCTCGATGCGGAACACCTTGTTGTAGTAGATGAGCTTGCCCAGTATTTGGGGCTTGATGGTTTTGAAGAACTCGATTTCCTCGTTGTCGTCTGCGAAGCCCTTTTCCAGCACGTGGCTTTTCATCTGCGAAAGAAGGCTGCGAAGGACGGTGGTCATGTGGTAGGATTCCTCGATGATGGCAGCGGGCTCGAAGCTGATCTTCTGCTCCGCATTCCGGATGGTGCCGAGGGCATCCCTGTAGATGGATCGTATCATGTCTGCAAGGTTTTATATGTTTTACACAAACGGCAGCCTGCGTCAGGGCGCTGGACTCCCGTATTTCCTTTCTGAATGGGTGTATTACAAGATTGGCAAAGATGTATAGGGCATCATTTCCTGGAGAGCGCTACCTGTTTTCGTTCTGGAGCGTCTGCATAAGCTCCATCGCATAGTTGTCCCGCGACTGCACATAGGCGACTTTTGGAAGCACGGCTGCGCCAAGCTTTCGCTTCTCGAAGGAAGCAGATATCCCAAAGTCTACGCGTTCCATGCCGAGGTCCCTGGCACGCTTGGCGGTCTGGAAGAGCAGCTGGCGGTAGAGCCCGAAACCATCTCCTGCTTCGTAGTCCATGCCGACGAGGATCGGGACATAAGAGGCGGCGGCATTTTTGTAGCAGAACATGACCCCGACGAACGGCGCGCCGCTGCCGTCCTTTAGCGACAGCAGCAGGAATTCCCAGTTGGGGCTGCCGCTCATGGCCTCGAACACCTCCTTTGGATAGCGGAAAGTGTTGACCGCAAGGTTTTTTTCGTGGACGTTGTAGTACAGCTGGTGCGCCCTTTCCAGTTCTTCGCTGTCCAGGGTCTCCCTGTATGTGATATCGTAGTACTTTTCAAAGGGACGGACCTCTTCTTGGAAATGCCTGCGGGATCTTGGGCCCAGCAGTGCCGCGAATTCGTCATAAGTCTTCCAATGCTTTCCTTCCAAGACGCAGGATTCCGGCATGTCCATCCTGAAGAAGCCCTGTGCCTGGATCAGGGCATCCCATCTCGTTCCGGGATCAAAGTCGCGGAGCACCAGCATGTCGGCGTCCAATTTCTCATACAGCGCGGCTGCGGTATCCAGCAGGAGCCGCATGGCGTGCTCTGCCATCGGATGCGCGCTGTCGATGTGCCAGTGTTGGCCTTCGGTAAAGAGGGAGCCCAGTGAGAGTACCCTTGAGGTCAGGTACAGCGGGTCTGCCTTGCGGATTTCCTCCAGGTGGCGGGAGACGGATTCCGTGGCCATCAGGTCGTCCTTCCAGAGACAGCAGGTAAAAAAGGCCATCAGGACGGTGCTCCCGGCAGCGTCCCTGACGGTATAATAGTAGAAATCCAAGCGGTCTTTTATATCGTTGCTTCCGGCAAAAGCCTTTTCCAGATAGGCCATCCCGTCCCAGTCGAGCATGCCGTGCTGTCCGACCCGGCTGTTCCATTCGGTTCTATCTATAGTGGAGATTGTGCGCGTTTCCTGTATCTGGAGGCTTGCATCCTGTGAAGGGCAGGCTGCTGCAGCAGCTGCGGATGGTGCCATCTTGAAGGCGGTCCTGATATTGGCCTCAGTGGTGCCGGTAGCTTCCAGGGCTTTGGGGAAATGGAATGCCATCGCCTGGGCGAGCGCCTCGATATCGGGGACTTGGTTGTGGCTGGAAATCGTAATCCGGATTCCGGTATTCTTGATAGGCACGGCCGGATAGATGCCCACATTGAGATAGAATCCTTCTGCAAAGAGCCGCTTGGTAAAATTATAGGCCGTTGCAGGAGTACCCATAGCCAGGAAGAATACCGGGGAGTCATTCTGGGCTACTATGGGAAGGGCGCTGTCGGCAAGAAGATTGTTGAAAAGGGCGGTCTTTGCAGCAAGGCCCTGCTGCAGTACAGTGATTTCAGGGGAGAGATGAATGGCTGCGGAGGCGATTGCCGCCGCTACCGAGGCGGGCTCGAGCTGTGCGGAAAAGGTCAGCGGGCCTCCGAAATTTCGGATCTTGTCCCGCAGCGCCGCATCGCTGCAGAAGAAAGTGGCCCCGCTGGCCCCGAAGGTCTTGCTGAGCGTGCTTACCAGGACAACGTTTTCAGGCAGCTGCCCCAGGATGTCCAGCACGAATCCCGTACCGTTCTGCCCCTTCCAGCTCATGCCGTGCACGTCATCGAAGTAGAGGCGGAGCTGCGGGTATTTCTGTCCCAGCTCAAGCAGATCCGCAACTGGCGCGTAGTCCCCATACATGGAATAGACCCCGTCGGCCATGTACCAGATGAGTTTCGCTTTCGTGCTCAGCCTTCGGATCTGCTCCTCCAGCATGTCGACCCTGCTGTGCCGTACCATCTCGACCGGTATGCCCCGGAGCTTCAGCAGCTGGCAGGCATTCTGGACGCTCCAGTGCACCTGGTGGTCCAGAATGACGGCGTCTTCGTCCCGGACCAGCGTCGGGATCACGCCCAGGTGGCCGAGCGTGCTGTTCTTGAGGACAACGGGAGGGATGCCGTACATCTGTCCGATCTTGCTTTCCAGTTCCGCGTAGAGCGGATGGGAAATGTAGGACTTGGAGAGCGGGAACTGCGTGCCGTAGTTCTGGACCGCGTCGATGGCGGCCTGCTTGAGCCTGCTGTCCTGCTCCAGGCCGAGGTAGCCCGTGGTTCCGAAGTGAAGCATCTCCTTTCCGGCAACCTTGATCGTCCTGCCATTGAGTGTTGCGCCCTCTGCATAGAGGTGCAGCACGCCGTCTTTTTTTGCTGTCGAGAAGACCCCGTCGACCGTGTCGATGAAATTGTTGTGCTTGATTTTTGCCATGGTTTGCAGTTTTTGGATTCGTATTTTATTGAATTTTGGAATTTGCAAAAGAATGCTTTACTAAAATTCCTTATAAAAAATAAAAGTATTTTCATCCAAATAGTAATTGCTCCCGATTTGGCAAGCCAAATTCCCGATTAGACAAGAAATGTCCCTATTTGGCATTAAATAATCCCTAATTGGCAATCATAGTGTTTTTAAATCTTTATATTTTTGTTAAGTTACAAACCCAAATCGTAAGGACATGATTGCAGCCCATGACTTTTATGAGAACCGCTACGCCAGTTTCTGGATAGCGGACGGAATTCTCTTTTTCAGGTACAAGCCAGATACGGTAATCGATATCGAAGCCGCAAAGTGCGTGGTGGCGGATCGGATACGCTTTCAGGACGATAGGCGGCTTCCGGTACTCTGCGACATGCAGGGAGTGCTGTCGGTGGACAAGGCTGGGCGGGACTACCTTGCCAGTTCGGGTTCCGTGCTGGCTTCGGCAGTGGCCCTCCTGGTCGCTGAAAACGTTTCCCTGACAGTAAGTACTTTCTATCTGGAAATAAGCAAGCCGGCCGTTCCCACAAGGATCTTCACCGAAGAATCAGAAGCGCTTTCGTATTTGAGAGGCTTTCTGCAGCACTGAACATCCAGCAACTAACCAACGAGCCAAAAGATGAAAAGACCTCACAACCACAAGCGGATCGTAGCGATGCACCAGATGCTCTTTGAGATGGCGAGGGGCAATTTCAACATGCAGATACCGGGAAGCGGCTTGGACGACGAGCTCGAAACGCTTGTCGTATTGATGAATATGGTTGCAGAGGAACTCAAGGAGTCGGTCCTGTTTTCAGGCTTCATCAATCCGCACGGCGCCCAGATGCTCGTAGCTTCTGCGACCCTTTTACTGGACGAAGCCGACCGGATCGCCGATGCGAGCACCGGCGCACTGGCACTTTTGGGATACGGGTCCTCTGGACTGATCGGCAGGCCGATAGCGGAAGTGCTGGGCGGGGGAATGGAAGCCTATCGGACGATGAAGGAACAGCAGTCTGGCGGAAACAGCCCGTTGAAGGGCAGGTCGCCGCTGCATTTCATTTCGGACGGCAGCTTATCCGTTACCGCCGAGTGCTCGCTCGAAAGGCTGTCAGGAGGAAAGGGCTGGGTACTGTCGTGCCTGGCTCCCTGTCTTGTCAATCGGGGCTCTGCCAGAGAAAACCAAGAGAAAAGCATCAGAAAGGGCAGGTACCCGACCAGGTCCGATGCCAGGCTGATCCAAAAAGTCTACGATTATATTTTGGGTCACCTAGAGGAGCCGCTGCCGAGCGTTAAGGAACTCGCCCGGATGTTCGGAACCAACGAGTTCAAGCTCAAGGAGGGCTTCCGCCATTTCCTGCACACCAGCATCTACCAGTTCTATACGGACGAACGGCTGAAAAGGGCCTACTTTATGATCGAGCAGACCGAAATCCCACTCAAGAGGATTGCCCAGATGAACGGGTTCAACAGCTACCCGAATTTCTCCCGTACATTCAAGAGGCGCTTTGGGATGTCGCCGAAAGATCTTGAAAGAAAATGAGCAGTTGCTGATCGATTGCAAATTTATCCCGAGTAGTCAAAATTTACTCCAGATATGATCTGTATTTCTATTTTGATATTCAGAATTTTACAATGCGCAACTTAATCAATCGCATTATGAAATTACATAGCAAAATAGGGAACGCGGCAGTTCTATTTATAGCCTATCTTTTTGTGCTGCTTTTTATATATGCGGCAGTGAGCAAGCTGCTGGATTTTGAAAATTTCAGGGTGCAGCTGGGACAGTCGCCGATGCTGGGCGCGTACGCCGAGTTTATTATTTGGGCCATGCCGCTTTTAGAGATACTGGTAGCGGTTGCCTTGTCCATCGGGCGGTACAGAAGAACAGGTCTTTTGGCATCCTACATTTTAATGGTCATGTTTACGGCGTACATCTACACCATCTTAAATTACAGTTCTTTTGTTCCCTGTTCCTGCGGCGGGGTGCTCGAAAAAATGAGCTGGAACGAACATTTAATTTTCAATATTGTTTTTATAGTTTTAGGCCTGTTGGGTGTTTTTATAGCAAGCCAAAATAAACAATCTGCCCGAAAAACAGCCGTCGAAGTGGTATTGTTTACGGCGGCAGGAATACTATCGGTTATTGCGCTATTCCTCGCTTCTGAGGAAAAGATTCACTTCAACAACGGATTTACCAGACGCGTGCCGCATAGCCCGGTCAAGGTACTCCAAGGGATTTCATTAGAACACAATTCTTTTTATATCGCCGGTTATGACCAGGGTAGAATTTACCTAGGCAATACTACAGCACCAAAATATATCATGGAGGTAGATACCAGTTTGTCCATTAGAAAAGCCTATCGACTGGATCAAAGCAATTATGATTTTAATTTTGCTACGGCTCAGGTCAGGGTGGAAGACGGCTGCTATTATTTTGCAGACGGCACTATACCGGTCATCTATAGGGGAGCTACCAATGACTGGAAGGGCAGCCCAATTTACAAAGGCAAGATCAAATTTGAAACTTTTGAAGTTGTTGATACTTGCAGATTCGCAGTACGCGGGCTGCATCCTCAAACGGGAGAAAATTATTTAGCCCTGATTGATATCCACAACAAAAGGCTGGCACAAAAAGGCAATAATATTCTTGAAAAGCACATCGATGGCGTGTTCGATACTGATGGGCTATTAAGCTACAATCCAAAATTAAAAGCGATTCTGTATACCTATTACTACCGAAACCAATACCTGCTAACCAGTCCAGCATTGGACAGCATCACACGAGGAACGACCATCGACACGCTGCAGCAAGCGGACTTGAAATTTGCCTACCTGCAGAATGGCCGTGAAAAGAAATTTGCCAAGCAGCCTGAGAAAATCAACACCTACGCCGCTACATCAGGAAATTATCTCTATATCAAATCAAAACGCCTAGGAAAATATGACCGTCCTGAGATCCTAAAGCAAGCATCAATTATTGACGTTTACCGACTCGATGACAACAGCTACCAATTTAGCTTTTACTTCTATAATTATAATGGGGAAGAAATCATAAGCTTTAAGGTATATGATGATATTTTAGTCGGATTGACGAAGCAATATCTTGTAGTGGGACGCTTTAGAAAATTGAGGTTTAATCCATTAGAATAGATATCGGCCGATATCACAGGGGAAGATCGAAAACCTGCAGAATAGAGTAGATCATCATTTAATTCTTTTTATTATGAAAAATTTGAATTTAAAATCGTTTTTGCCGGGTTTGGTAATGCTGATAGCAATAACCGGTGCGTTTGCTTTTCAAAAGAGCGACGAGAAGCCATCTGTTGTAGCGGAAACAGGATGGGTTGATCATCCCGCTCCTTGTACACAGCCTGTAGAGTGTGAAAACCAAGGCGGACCCATCTGTACCGTCATGCTCAACAATACAGAGTATGATGTAAAAGGTAAATTCAATCCGAGTGACATAACTTGTGAAAGAGTGCTTACCCGCTCATTAAATTAAAAGAAGAGGCTGTCTCTAATTTAAGAGACAGCCTCTCTTATTTTATCCACTCAGGCTTATCAGCTCCCTTTAAGTAATAGTCAAACCAAGCTTTTGTTTTCAATGACAGGTCTTCTTGATTCTTGGGAGAAGTGAGGAAATGCTGTTCCTTTGGGTACAGCAGCAAAGTGCTTTCTTTTCCAAAGCGCCAAAGTGCTGTCTGCATTTTAACACTGTTCTTCCAATTGACCCTATAATCGTCCATACCCGTCCATAGCAGCAGAGGCGTGCTGATCGCATCCGCGTGGCGTATTGGAGAGTTTTCTAGAAATTGTTCTGAAGTAAAAGGTGCTGTAATTCTTAATTGCTGCGTATCAAAACGCCAGATATTGGATACTTTCATTTCATCGGCATCCAGGTAGGTATCGACCAGGTCGTGCCATCCTGAGCCAGAGACGGCTGTTTTAAAGAGCGAAGTCTGGCCTATGATATAACTTACCTCGTACCCTCCGAAAGAGTGACCGTACAGCCCCACATTGCCACTGTCTATCGAAGCTGTCTCTAGCGCTTTGGCAACAGCGGCGGCAACACTTTCCAAAGCTGATTTCCCAGTCTGGTTCAAGCGGTAGGAAATATCAGGATACAGGACGAAGTAGCCCGAGGCGGTAAGATCAGTAACATTAAATCCAATAGGGCCGTACAGCGTCGGTGCTACATACCTGCGGAGCAGTGACGACATTTTTTCATAAATGTATACCACCATCGGATAGCATCTGTCGGGTTTGTAATCGGCCGGATAAAATAGGGCACCCTTTACGGCAGCACCCCGTACTGAATAATGGATGAGTTCCGATCTTCCCCAATGAAATTCCTTTTGGTGCTCATTGGAGCGCTGGACCACTTCACTGCTGATTCTACCAGACTGCTGGACAATAAGTTCAGGAGCTTTGTCAAAATCGCTCTGTACGTACATGTAGGTATTCCCTGATTTATAAATGGGATCGATTTTGTCATCGCCATAGCAAATACGTTTCAAGGCTTTCCCGCTCTGGTAGCAGCTAAAGCCTTCTTCCAAAGTCTTTCTGTTTACCTCCTTAAGAATTATGCCGCTCTCCAGATTACACGATTCGCTCTGGTAGGGCAAAAAGTAGTCCCTTTTGGTCTTAATGAATCCTGGATCATGCACCCTGAAATAGCTATCGGAACCCGCGGCATTTGTAATGCGTTCTCTTTTTTTTGTTTTCGGATCGAAGACCCAAACATCATAAAAATCAGTCAAGATTACCGCCTTGTCCCCTGCGGTCCAATAGGGTTTTTCATTAGCATTCCTTTCGCCGGGACTGTCGTAGTCCAGGTTTTCAAATGACGCTTCTGTCGTACAGGTCAGACAGCTGGACAATTCCTCCCTGATATCGTAAATCCACCAATTTGCACCGGCAAACCAGCTGATGTATTTTCCTCCAGGCGAAACGACAATGCCCTTTTTCTGGTGGTTTACTTTCCGGGCAATACGTTTTCGCTTTCCGGTAGATAGATCGTTCAGATACAGATCGACATAAAAGCCCCCATGCTTAAAATGAGGCAAGTAGGGACTTTCATCTATAATCAAGGCATGCTTCCCAATTGCGGTTGGTACTGCATCAGCCTTACCTCCCGCCAACAGAAATTGATCGGACTCCAGATGCCAGCACATGAGCGACTTTTTTGTTTTTTCCATTCCAGGCGGCGGCAGCTTAGTGTCATTAGAGTGCCAAATCTGGACAGCCTGATTATTGTCTTCTGATTTGGAGACGGTCTTTACATCAAAAAACAGTCTCGCATCATCGAGAGAGAAAAATAGGCGGGAAGCCGGTATCTGATACTCCTGAGGCAAAATATTTCCTTCGTGGTGAACAGCAGAAAAAAGTCCTTTCTTGCCAAAGGTGAGGCAGTGCAGCCTGTAGAAGCCTTCTACAGTACTATTTCCTTGCAGCTCTTCAAAAAAAGCCAGTCCATTTCCTGCATTGTTCCAGGTCAGCCCGCTGATGTTTTGCGCAAAGCAGGCTAATTCGCGAACTGCCTTTCTTTTTGACAATTCTACAACGGAAAGAATATTTTTAGCTTCCGCAGCCCGCACAAAGGCAATTCTTGTACTGTCAGGAGATAGGGAATAGGCCCCTGCCCCTGAAATCGTGTCTTGCGTATTGGTCGTAAGATGGACCAATACCAATTCTTTTTCTTTCCTTCGATAGCCCACCAGGTACCTTCCGCCCTTTGTGTAAAAATAGTCGTCGATGCCGGGTACGGAATCTTTCTTCCTGCCTTTTAATCCTTGATAAAAAAGCTTTCCGTTTTTCAGAAAGGCAAACCAGTCCGATTTTGGCGCAAAGCGGCCATTTATACCGCCTAGTAATAGCTGTTTTGCGCCATGATCGGTCTTGCGCAAAACCATAGTGTCCTGTCCTGTTGGATTTCCTACAATGTAGTTCATCCACCTGCCATCGGGAGAGAGGGCATACTGATAAAAATGGTACCAGCGGTGGTAATCGGCAGGCGTCAAGTCCTTTTTGTCCTGCCCTGCAGCACTGCACACAGTAAGTACCAGTACCAAAAGTGCCATTAGTTGCTTATTAGTCATCATATAGAATAGGTTAGGTCAATAGCCCTGGTTTTGAGGCGACAGGTTAGGGTTCAGCAGCAGTTCATTTTCAGGCAGCGGAAATAGGATGTCGGTTGGATTCCATCCGGGCTTCTGGCCTTGCAGCGCGGCATCCAATAAGCCATTGCGTTTCAAGTCGAAGAACCGGTGGCCCAGTTCCGTAAACAGTTCCAGCCGGCGCTCCTCTAAAATGGCAGCCAAAAGGCCTTCCCGGCTGCTGGCAGAAGTAGCTGCCAGTCCGGCCCTGCTTCTAATTGCGTTCAGATCGGCCGCGCTCTCGCCCAGCTGATGCAGCTGCGCGCTGGCTTCAGCACGGATCAGGTACTGTTCTTCAATACGGAACTGGATAGAATATTCCATAGAAGTACTCGTGTCGTTGTTGTATTTGTACTTGTAGGCATGATAGAAAGTATCCGTACCGTTGGTTACCGGCTTGATCCAATTGATCCGGCGCAGATCCTGAGGTTCAAAAACATCCACCAATGCTTCGCGCAAAGCCCTGGCAGGCGGCGGCACGGCCGTGAATATAAAGCTTTTGGCGTCCAGGGTGTTCTTCCCTTCCGGTGCCGACATCAATTGCCAGATGGTGCCGTTGCTGTTGCGTGAGAATACAGCATTTATATCTGTTCCCAAGCTGTAGAGCACTGAATTATTAAGCACGCTATCGGCTTTTTCCTTTGCCAGTTCCCATTTTTTATGGTAGAGGTAGAACCGTGCCTGCAGTGCGAGCACGGTGCTCCTGTTGGGCCTTGTCCGATACATTCCAGCATAGGTGTCTGTCAAAAGCGTTTCTGAAAGCAATAAATCTTGTTCGATAAGCAAGAATATCGCCGTATCCGGCTGTTTTGCAATAACAGTGTTCAGGCGGTAGTCGGTACTGGCCACATAAGGGATCTCGCCAAAAAGCATGTTGAGGTAGAAATGCAGATAGGCCCTCAGGAAGAGTGCCTCCCCAATTAGGCGTTCCCGATCTGCCTGCGCCATTGCTGCTGATCTTCCTACCCCCTCGATTACCTTATTGGCTGTATAGATCACGTTATAGGTATTCCGCCATAAGGTTTGGACCGTGGCGTTATCGGCCTGCAGGTTATTTTGGCTGAACAGCAGCTCGGGAATATTGGGGCTGTAGCAGTCAAGTTCATCGGCATAATTCCCCAAGAGCACCGAAATACCGCCCGTGTCGCCCGTTACCATAGTGTTGGCCTGCATTTTAGCATATGCCGTGACCAGGACGGCTTCTGCTGTCCTGGCGTCTTCAAAAACTAATTCGCCCGACAGCTGGGTATGGGGCGCTTCAACGCTTACAAAATCCTCGCAGGCGCAGCAGATCATGGCCAGGGTGGCAATTACAGCGTTCATTTTATTGATTTTCATAATGGTATTTTTTAAAAGGTTAACTGGGTTCCCAGCGTCATCACGCGAAGGGGAGGCAAATTGACGCCTGAAAAGTTTTCAGGATCCAAGCCCTTGTAGCGGGTAAAGGTCAGCAGGTTCTGGGCCTGGACATAGAGCCTGCAGCTCCAATCCCTCTGCGTGGGTACCGTGTAGCTGAGCGAGAGGTTTTTTAGCCTGACAAAAGAAGCATCGGTCAAGGCAGCATCGCTGCCCCTGTAGAAGGTGTAGGCGTTGTTCGCAGCAGCATCAAACCCCGCGCTAAAAGGCTGGGAGCCGTTCAGCACTTCGACGGACTGGTTTACTGAAAGGCCCGGCATTGACTTGAAGCTGTTAAAGTCAGGCGCGGTCTGCTTGACAAATTGGAATAGGAATTCCAGCTGCCACCTTTGGTATTTCAAGCTGTTCTGCAGTCCTCCGAAAAATTTCGGAGCGGTATTGACCAGCATCTTCCGATCATCGGCAGCACGTATCTGGCCGTCACCATTATAATCCTGGAATTCATACAGGCCGGTGTCGGGATTTGTTCCGGTGTAATGGTATACCATCCGGACGTTAAGCGGCTGTCCCACTACGTATTGGTTCGCGTAGGTTGAGGTTTCCAGACCGGGGAAAGAGACCAGCCTATTTTTAGGAAAAGTGATGTTGAAGGAGGTGCTCCACGAAAAATTGGGCTTGGCAATGTTTTTAGAATTCCATTCCAATTCAATCCCCGAGTTCTCCACCTCAGCGGCAAAATTGGCCTGAATGGAAGTGAATCCTGTCGTACCCGGAAGCGGCACTCCCACCAGCTGGTCCGAAGAGCGGTTGTTGAAATAGGCCGCGGTGAATAGGAAACGGTCGTCTGCAAATCCCAGATCGACAGCGGCTTCAAATTTGGTATTGGTTTCCCAGCTAAAATCAGGATTATAGAGCCTCACGGGCTGCAAGCCTATGATGCCCTGGTACGGCAGGTTCGTAGCGCTATAGGTGTCTAGAAACTGGTAGTTCCCAATCTGGTCGCTTCCAGTAGTGCCGTAGCTCGAACGAATTTTTCCAAAGCTGAGCAGCGGGAAATGTTCAGAGACAAACGGTTCCTTTCCAAACAGCCAGGCGGCTCCCACAGCGCCGAAATTGGCAAACTGCCTGCCTGGGCCAAAACGGCTGGAACCGTCCCGCCTGCCGGTGAGGTTCAAAATATATTTTTCCAGCAGATTGAAATTGAAGCGGCCAAAAACGGCAGTGTAGCGGTATTGGCTGTCATCATTGTTATAAATGGTTATGGCATTGGCTGCCGCAATATTATAGATGAGATTATTGCTTGCAAACCCCAAAGCACGCAGCGCCTGCGTACCGGATGTCCGCTCTTGGAAAGTCGTGCCGGCCAGAAGGCTTACTTCGCCAGTGCCAAAACTTTTACGCCAGCTCAGCTGCGGTTCCAAACTCCAGGACCGCTGGAAGCCCCTGTTTTGGAGCAGGAAAGAGTAGGAGCTGTTCAGGCCCAATGCCGGATTGTACATGGTGGAAGGCGCTGTTTTTGTCTCGTCCAGGCGGCTGTCGGAATAGCCTGCCATGGCTTTCAGCTCAAGGCCTTGGAGCAGCTGGTAAGACAGGTTTGCCCCCACATTGAGAAAAGCAGTCTCCGCCTTGTAGTTTTCCTGTATTTTTCGCAGCGGATTGGTGAACGTCGAATTTTCCCAGTTTAGGCTGCCCGCTGCGTCGTACAAGGCCGGCGAATTGGGAGCCAGGTTGATCGCATCCAGCGTCAGGTCGGTTCCCGGCAGGTTATTGTTATCCATTACATACTGGACGGACATGTCCAGCCGCAATTTCTGATCTGCCGAGCGATGGTTTCCCGAGAACTGAAAGGCGGTCTTTTTGTACTGGAAATCTCCTTGGAATACCGAAGTCTCCTTGTAACTGGTCATTTTCAGCAAGAGCTTGGTCAAGTCGGAACCGCCCTGGAGGCCTACATCTATCTGGCGGTGGTGGGAGGTATTTCCAATCAGTTCCTGCTGCCAATCCGTATACCGGTTTTGGTCCCAATTGCCGTTGATGTCATGGGCGCTTGCAGGGTAGGAAGCGATTCCGTCGTTTTCAAATGCCTGACGGCGCATCTCGAGGTACTGCTGCGTGTTCATCAGGTCAAGCCGCCTTGTAATCTGTCCCACGCCTGAAAAGGCATTGGCTGTAAACAGCGTCTTGCTTGCTTTAGCCTTCTTGGTGGTGATCAGCACGACTCCGTTGGCACCCCGTGATCCGTAGATGGCCGTTGCATCGGCATCCTTGAGCACTTCTATGCTTTCGATATCCGCAGGATTTAAGACGCTGATGGAATTGGCCCCCGCGCCGGGCATTACCGAACCCGACAGGTAGGTATTGTTTCCGAGGTTATCGGTACCCAGGGGCATGCCATCGACAATGTACAGGGGACTGTTGCCGTCTGTACGCAGGCTGTTGCGTCCCCGGATCTGTATTTCAAAACCGCTGCCCGGCACGCCGCTGGTCTGCGTGATGCTGACACCGGCCATGCGCCCCTGCATGGCGGCAAGGACATTGGTGACCGGCTGGGTTTCGATATCCTTGGCCGTGATTCTTGTGATGCTTCCGGTGCGCTCCTTGTCCTTTACGGAATAGTAGCCGGCATTGACGGTTACTTCCTGGAGCGTATTGGCGTCGGGACGGAGCAGGATGTTCACGGCAGTATTTTTGCCGATCGGTATTTCTTGGGTCGAATAGCCGATGAAGGAAAAGATGAGGATTTCCCCCTCGGAGGCTTCGATGCGGTAGGCGCCGCTGCCGTCCGTTATGGCGGCTCCTGGTTTTCCCTTTACGGAAACCGAGACGCCGGGAAGCGTTCCCGAGGCATCGGATACGGTGCCCGATACGGTGCTGTTTTGTTGGAAATAGGCAGTGTTGGACAGCCTGCTGGCATGTGCCGGGGGATGGAGGAATGGTGCGCTTAGAAAAATAAGGCACCAAAAGGCCTTCCTTACCTTGAGATATGAAAGGTTTTTCATAATTTTGGGATGTTAGATTGAACTTCGGTTTTTTCTGGTCTGGTCCTCTAGCTGTTTTCGACGACGGGTTAGGGGACTTTTTTTGTTGGTATTTGAAATGTTTGTTGGGACTTCAAATTTGAGTTGTTGTAGAACTATTGCATAGGCACTTTGGATTAAGGGTTTCTTTAAAAAGGAAGCACCCTGCCGTTGCCTGTTGCAGCCAGGGGCGGGCAGTGCGTTTCCAAACGGACTCATTCAACTTTCGCTTTGCTTGGACTTTGTAGTTTTTAAATCATAGGCGGTGGATATTTCTTGTTTTTATTTCTGTAGGGGATTTTGTCTTGTGGGTTTTACAAACAATCCTGTCCTTTGCTCCGATTAACTAACTCCTTATTAAACTATCTAAAAAAAAATCCATTTCATTCGGGACAGGGGTGCTTGTGGGGTTTAAGGTTTTGGGTTTAGGTTGGACCTGTAGCATTTTTCCCAAACATTTTTCACTTTCATTTGTGCAATTGAAATAAAGGATTTACTTTTAAAGTGCGAGTTTAAGAGTAAAAAGCCTGTTATTCTAGGTGTATGGTTTAGGGATGGGGCGTGTTGTCGCTGCACCGTTTGCAGTGACTTAAATGGCGACAAGTATAAATTGCGTGCGTATGGTGCCTTTGGAAAGACCGCATACGTTGCGTGCCGGTCGCATTAGTTGTGTTACGGGGTAACCCAAAGGTGAACCCAGTTCAAGGTGAACGGACGATAAGGAGGTGTCTGTACTTCGTTCTCATAGTTGTATCTATTGGAACGATGTTTCTGCGTGTGTAGTGACTTGCAAAAAAAGCAAGGAGCGGTCTCACACTTTAGACTCATGGGCGACCAAACCCGACTTTATTTTCTTTCGAATATAAAGCTACCATCTAAAGCTTACGTGAGAACCGCTCGCATGCCGTATGCAAAAGTAAAAAACTTTTTGACATGGAGCGATTTCACGATACTCTCGATGGTAAAATTGGTCGTTTTGAGTCGAGATTCATCGTTTAATTATACCTAGTGGCTAATTAGCAATTCGCTAGCACAAATATAAAACAAAGTTTTCTTATTTCAAAATATTAAAACAAAGAAACAGTATTTTTATGAAACATTATATACATATTTATATAAATCAAAAATTAAAAGAATTAAAGATTTTAGATACAGAACTAAGTGATAGTGCCAATGTATCCAAAGGACAGATAAGTAAATTAAAACATGGCTTGACTGACCGCTTAACTGCTAAAACTTATTATTCTATTATTAAAGCATTCAATGAATCTTTTGCTGAAGCAGAAAAAATTGTATTCCCGAGAATTAGTCTCAATCTTTTAAAATTTGAGGGAGCCAAAAGAAATTCTTTTGGGAAAATGATGCAAACATTTGAAGTCAAAGTTAATTCTATAGAAGAAATTGCTCATAAAACCAATATTGATTTGAACAGATTAAAATCTTTATACTATCGTAAGTCATCCCCTGAAGCATACGAGTTGATACTTATAGAAAAAGCTTTAGGAAAAAAATCAGGAGAATTATTTGAAGTACTTTACGGAAATCCGTAATTAGGGTATTGATTATTTGTTTACTATTGTTAAACGTTAAAAAGTCTTACTTCTACAACCAAAAATAAGTGTTTAGGGATATGGAGTAGCTTATATAAAAAGTTAGCATCAATTTTATGGGAAAACTTCATATACTTCAACACACAGTTCTAACTTACGAATACACGCCCTATAAAGAAATATACTGGGACGAATTGACCAAATTTGTGATTAGCAAATATGGTAATCAAGCATTTGACGAATATAATCTGGTCGATGAATGTTTGAATGATTGCTTTGCTTTTTTTGTCGATCATTTTGAATCGTTAGTTTCTAGTATTACGAATTTTAAATTTTTCTGTTATGTTTTTAAACTTCATGAAGATTCATTAAAACTGATGATTAAAGACCGTAACAAAGAATTAGATTTATTTAATTTGATTAATGAATCTGAGTTTGCGAGTTATAGAAGAATTTTAAAAATAATACTTGAACAAGGCTCTAAAAATGAACTTGTTTGGGGCGAAATATCCCACGAGCTAATAAAGGAATTCGATGAAATTATTCAAAGATTAGTTTATATAGGGAGTTGGATATATAACATTGCAGACAATATTGCATATCATAGAATGTTAAAAGGAGCATACTTTATAACATTTGAAGATGGGGATTTAATTGTTCATTGGAAAAATAATTTCGGGACATTACTTCTACACTTAATGTCCCACTTTTCGAAAGGATACGAAACTGATGTTGTTGATCAAGCGGGTACAAAAGATTTAAGGGCAATATTGGAAAAGTGCTATGGAATCAATTATGATCAAGCATTCGGTCTTGTATTTGAAATCCAACGACATCATTCAACCAATATTTGCCAAACAATCGAACCGTGGCTTTTAGCTCACAATCTCAAAAGTAATTTCACACATTTAACTGATAATGAAGCTAATTCCATTTACAACGGATTAATTCTTTCAAGAGAAAATTGTTTGACTATTACTGAAACTGTATTGAAGCCATATTCAACAGAACGCTTTTTGTTGCGTCCTTATCTTGTTTACAAAATTAACAATGAGAAACGATTGTTAACTTCGGTAGAGAAATTCGCAGAGTCGATGTACGTTCTTTCCACAAATGCCATACAATGGAATACATTAAATCCCGAATGGCAAGAAAATCTCTGTCTAAGAAATTACAAGACAAAAAAAGGAAATGAGCATGACAAGCATTTAGAGGATAAAATCCAAGATATTATGCTAAAGAAAAAAATTATGTTCTCGCGAAATATCAAAAGTTTAAAAACTAACACGGCCAACAATATAAATATCGACAACTCTATGTGCGGCGAAATTGACTTTATAATTATTGATACTAATAGAAACCAACTTATTGTAGCGGATTCAAAATATAACAAGTCACGATATGAGGCTGTTGGTTATCGTCAAGATTACACAAACTTCACATCAAAGAATGAACCTCAATTATCGCGAAAAATATCTTGGATTTCAAAAAATCTCAATATAATAGATCAACATTTTAAAAGGCTCTATCCAAGCTCAAATTTAGATTTAACAACATTTGAAGTTAAGGGCATATTTTTAATTAACACTCCAACATTCTATATGTTTTGCAGCAAGTACTTAACTATCGCTTCAAATTATTTTGAAAGCTATATTTCTGGAGAAAATATTTACCCAGACATAAAAATTGAAACAGCCCCAAACGTATTTAAAAAGTACCAATATCCATACTTTATAAGTAAAACTGCTAACCTCCTTTAACCGCCTACAAGGAGTTTTCTATACGTTGATTTTTTTACTAATAAAGTTTTATCTTGGCAGAAAGAGCTCAGTTCGCTTTCGTTCGCAACTGTCGTGAAGTGGCTAAGCGTTGGTAGTAACTATAAAAAAGACCGTAATTCAGGAATAATGGATGATAATAATACGCCAACTTGGCTAAAAATAATGCAAAATGGTACAATAGGAGAAGCAAGAGCAAGAGCTTTTTTGATTGATAGGTTTTGGATATTAGAACGTTCTGTCGATATAGATGGCGCAGATTTCATCATTCAACGCAAGGTTACAAGGCAAAATCTTCTTGATAGAAATCCCCCTCGTTTAGGTGTCGTTCAAGTAAAATTTTTTGAATCAAACAAGACAACCCAATATATCCCGAAAGTGTATATCATCGATGATGAAGGTAAATCGAGAGATGAATTTTTTGTTCTTTGCCATACAGGAAACGAAGATAATTTAAAGTCATATTTTCTTACGGCTAAAGAAATTTTAGAGAATTTTGATATAGTTATTAAAGATGATATTGACAAATTTAGACTTTCTGGATCTCGTATTCTAGATACAAGTAGATATCTAATTTCATCCAACAAAAATACTCTCGACCGAATAGAGAACCAGTTAAAATTAGCAGATTTTACAAAAAATAGAGAATTTATCTCTTGGAAATTGCCAATTACAAAAAATGATGCTGATGCTATTATGACAGTATTTAAAGAACCAATAGACAATTGGTGGGGAGAAATCCCAAAAGAGTTTAAAGCACTAAAAGAATCTGCTTATTCTACAATGATTTATATAGAAGATATCTATAATAATCTCAAAAAAATAACAGAAGAAATTGACCCAATAAAAGCTTTTGAATACCTAGATGAAATTAGATATGAATGTCGTGATGGTAATGATAATTGGAGAATAACATTGCCAAATGATTTGTACAATGAGGAATTTCAAACAGTTTGTCACCAACATTTAGAAAAAGTAAATTACTTAAAAGAAAAAGGACTTTTGGACAAATTTATTAGTCTCAAAGAGTTTTTAAAAAGAAAAATTTCTGATTATATCTGTGAAAATTTGCCCATAGATTCCAATACCGTACTTTCTATATTTATAGATTTTTCAACAAAAGATTTTACAATAAATTCTATCACTTTCAAACTTACCAGAGCAAACGAATATTGGAATGTTCCAAATTTGCTTAATCAATTTGGTCATATTGATACGGATAAATATCATGGAATAAAAGATATTTCATTAGGTAAATTTGAATATTATTGGCTCGCAGGTAGAATTTCGATGGATGACAATGATAAATCTAATATTACTAACTTCTACAAAACTAAAGATTTTAGAGTTTATTACGAATGTATGGAAAAAATGTATGATGAATTATTGGAATAAATAGCTAAGGGATTCGTTTCGTGTATAGCACTAAAAATGAATTAAAGTACCTATTACTAATACAAATATAAATCAATATGATAAAACCATGTTGAACGGAAAGCTTAGGGTTCCGTCGCTATGGGATTTTGCGGTTCTAATCAATTGGTATCAAGAGTATTTGAAATCCTCTTTTTTATAGTAGTCTATTCGGTATTATTACTTGTCTATCTAGGATTAAAGCCTTTTAGCGCTACTTCACTTTTTGATTCTATTCTATTTTTGATGAATGGAATGGTATGAAATTATAGGTTTTGGAATATTTTGGCTGATTGGATTTTTCATCCGGGACTATGTCTATAAGAATAAATATAAATGGCTGAATGGTAGATGGGGGAGGAAATAGGATGCTTAGGCATCTTTTTTTTGTTTTATACAAAATCGAAAACAGGTATTTACACCTATTGTTAAGCTAATGTAAAAGAGTTACTTTGGTTTTTTTAAGATATTTTTAGAGATTACGGAAAACCGTAAAACAAGATGTCTTGTTATACTTATTTTTGATAAATTTTAAATTGAAAATTATGGTAAACTATGATGAAAATGACCTAATCAACGATGATTATGTCAACACAACTACAAAAGGTGATAATCCTAATTACACCGCAATCCGAGATCAAGAGAGGGTGAGCAAAAAGGAGCTTTATGAAGTGGTTTGGTTTTGCGATGCTTTTGTGAAGCGATATAAAGTACCTAAAACAAAAGAAAGCTTTCAAAAAGTTGAAAAGCTAATAAGGCTGCCAGAGGCTATTAGTATTGTAATGAGGGATGAACTTAATGATTTTGTTGCTAAAAATTGGAATAAAGGTCTGGTTTAGATACTGATTTTCTGGGCTAAGGGATACATTATCTTTATATAGATTGAAATACCTATTTATAGGGATTTTTAATGTTTCAATAAGTTCTACTTTAGTGGTCTGATAAATGTTTTTTTTTGCAGATGACCATTGAAAAAGAATGGAACGATTAGAGTTTCAATTTTTATAAAATAAATCTCCAATCATATTGGATCATTTATAAGTTTAAGGATTAGTGAGATATCAAATTTGAATGCATGTAGTATCATTTTGAAAATCATGTTTTTGAAAACTTATATAAAGTATTGATCGGCTTCGTTTTATAAACCAGGCAGTCATCATTTCTTTCGCAAGAACTTTTCCCAGCAATACCTTTGATGCATTGGTAAAAAAGGACTAACCAATATTGATAATTTGAAAATGAAATTAAGAGAAGAACAAAAACTGTTTAAGGAAGCTCAGGGGCTTGCAAGACAATTCGTTGGTCATAAGGGTGTTAATGATATTGAATTAGGGCTAAAGCAAATAAATGGCGAATTGACAGACGAAATAGCAATAAGATTTAACGTAACAAAGAAGAAGGAAGAAAAAAAATTAAAAAAGAGTGAGATATTCCCTAGAAAAGTCGGGAGATTTGCAACAGATGTTTTACAAAATCAAACAGCAACACTTCAAACAAGAAATGAAAACCCAAGAAGTATTGTACAGCCAATAATGGGTGGAATTCAAATTCAAAGTAGTTTATATGGCACAAGCCCAAATTATTGGGGGACGATGGGATGCCTTTTTCGCATTCAAAATGATATCCTTGGATTTACAAACTATCACGTGCTATATGGAAAAACAGACCCTTCTATTGTTCTTAGTGATTATGTTGGGAAATTAAAAATATTTCAAAATCTAAATGGCACGGATAATAAAATTGGCATCGCTTCAAGCCTGTTTAATCAAAATTTGGACTATGCAACTTTTGTGATACAAGTTCCATATGATGAATTACAAAGCATAAATAGGATTGAAGGATTACTAGAATCGTATGTATATCCACGAATAAATATGCAGGTACTTAAGTCAGGCGCAAAAACAGGAGTTACATATGGCATAATCGACGGAAGGTCATGTATAGACTGTTCTGAAATATCTATTTACAATCCCACGAGTGCTGTTTCAGATAAAGGTGATTCTGGCTCTGTTTGGATGTTAAATGACGGTACAAATATTCCAAAGCCTGTTGCCTTACATTATGGTGGTGGTGAGACGAATAAATGGGCAAAAGCAAAAACATTTGCGTCTATTTTTGCATCAATTAGAAATAAAATAAACAATCAAAACTTAATGGTATGAAAAAAGTAATCGTAATAATCGTAGCAGCTATTATGTTGCCAACACAAGCTTACTGTCAGTTAGTAAACTACAATGAGAAGGGCAAAGTTAAGATTCTTGGTGAAAAGACCACGCTTTCTATAGAAGGTGTAAATGCCAAACTAAAATCCGATGATGAGGCTGCAGGTTTGATTGTCGCCGCTGGAACAATTTTGCCATCCGTGATTGATTTAGTAGTTACAAGCATTAAGGAAAAAGCTAAAAAAAATGCCCTTGCGTACAAAGGCGAATACAAAAGTTTCGTTTCTGGTGAAAAATTTTACATAAGCAACGACTACGCCTCTTTACCGAAGTTGAAACTGATAAGAAAAATCATGAAAACCGATAAGTCTGAACATGTTGCAGTTAACATGGAACTTACACCGGAATTATCGGCTGACAAAAGTGCTTTTCGGTATTACATAAAAGACAAGTGTGAATATAAGTATTCCATTGCCAAAACTAATGGTGATTATGACTACATAGATGTTAACATTGAAATAAAATTCAAAAGTCTCTCTATCAATAAAGATGAGTATAAGCTCAATGATTTAAGAACCACAATGGTTACTATTCCAATGGTCCATGTTGGTAATACGGTAGCGCTTGCTGAAATAGTTTATGGTGGTTGGATTCCTTTACCATCAAGATCAACAGTAAAAAATATAGACATTGAGCCTATAACAGAAGAAAAGACAATCATAAAGACGAATAATGCTGGTGTTAAAGAAACAAATAAAGAAGAAACGACAACTAAGAAATCAAATGCGGAAGAATATGATAAGTTGGCCGACAACACAGGTCTGTACGAAATTGAGATTACCGTAACTGAAACCAATCCCTATAAAATCAAAGCTGAAAACAAAAAAGCAGTGATTGAAAGTTCAAGTGAATCCGGGACGGCTACACTAAAAGCCGTACTTAAAGTCTTGACAGAAGATAAAGAAAATAAATAATAATAAAAGCACAACGGCACCTACAGACAACATAGGGTTGATGCTTCTAATGAATGCAGTACTAAATCTCCGTTGCCCGCAAACATTGTCATTAAAATAAGAGGTTTTACTATCATTCTAATTTCTATTACAAAACGGACTCTTTATATTTTAACTTAATACATTGGCCCTGTAAATCATTTTGTGTCGTTGGTACATTTTTTGTATTAGCATTAAATTTTGAAAATAGGAGGATAGTTGTTTTGTGTAATATTTAGGAGATAGGACTTTCCCTATTGTGTGGTGGAAGAGTTTTGGAAATTGGCAGGGGTGTAAAAAAAAAAATTAGGAATGAGGGAAACAGTAATTTTAGGATTTATTTTTTGTGCATTATTGCAGGAGTGAGTTGAGTGCGCGTAACTGATATAACCAAAATTATATAAAACAGGCAATTAAAAAAGTAAGTTATGTACTTCTGATAAAAATTAAAAATCATTTATTTTTAAAGATTGGATAGAAAAATTATTTTAAATAAACTTGAATTAGCTTATGCTCCAATGTCTAGTTTTGAATTTTCTCATTCAAAAGAAGATCCATATATTGAGTATATTTTGGAAGAAGCTAGCCTCTATATTATTGCGCAGAGACCGATTCTAACTTTTGAGTACGTTTTTCCTCACTATGCGGATCATGCTTTAACCTTTGAAATTCATCAGAAAGGCAACCCTAATAAGCTTATTTGTAAATTCCCTTTTTTTCAAAAATCACTTGAAACTTCTAGCAAAGACACAATCGCAATTGCTGTTGATAGTTTGGATAAAGATACATTTGAGCCTAAGCTTCCTTTTAAAAACTTATATGGGTTTTCAGTTGTAAAACAAAATGATGGAGTAAATAAATTTATTAAATGGTTTTCTCCTGAAAAATTGTTGCAGAATTGGTGGGCTGGTTTAATTGACTGTGAAATATCTGGAGACTACAGTTCATTTTTAAATTATAAAGTTCATTATATTGGAAAAGCAACTAAACAAGGTGTTTTGAAAAGATTAACTGGTCATAGTAGATTCCAAGATATTCTTTCGATGGAAAATCCAATAACATATAAAGATTTGCCAGCTCACGAAATAGCGATTCTTTATTTTAAATTCAATGACAACATACAAATTCAATCTTTTGGAGGATCTAGTGATATGGATGAAATGAAATCTTCACTATTGGGAGAAAATTTCCCTAGTCAGGAAAAAATTTTTCTTGACGTAGAAAAGGCATTAATAAATGCGATGGGACCTAAATATAATAGGGAATTGTTTAAGGGATATCCTAAAAGTAAGGATGGCCTATATAAGGATAATTATAGTTATGTATCCTATTCTTTTGTTGATCCAATTACGCTAATTTATAGAAATGGAGAAATTAGAGGGAGCAGAAAACATGATGATGCAGATTCTATTGTCATCAAAGAAAATAAAGAAGTATCGGTAGTAAAAATGAATTAAATACTGCCAACTTGCATAGCACAAAAAAAAATATGAGGATGCGGAAAACAGTAATGAGTAGTAGAAATATTTTTACATGTTTGATATAATAAAAATACATAAATGAAACTAAAAATTTTTGCAAGTGAACTTGTGATTGAATGGGGAAAGCAATCAAAAATCCAAAAGGGTCTAGGAGGAGTTATTGAAAATAAGGAAGATGGCCTTAAAGGAGAAAAATCTGCACTTCATAGATTGCGTAATGATTTTCCTGAATATGAGTTTGTCCAAACTGATAATAGTTGGACACCAGCAGACATTATTGGGTTTAAAAAAGATCCAAATTTTTGGCATTTTGCTTTATATCAAGTTAAAACTTCAAAGAACCTTGATAGTCTGACGGAAGAAATTTCTGAAAAATATACCCTTCCTGATTTGGCTAAAATTTTGAAAGAAGTGTTTGTAGACAGCGACCAAACAAAGTATTATAAGAAAAGGGAATTGTATATTACTATTGGCTACTTAGGGGTTCATAATTCAAATGGACGAAATTCAATAATAAAAAGGATACCTTATCGAAAAGACTTTTCAATGAATGGTCTGTCTTTAACACAAAGTGAAAAAACAGGTATTAAAAATAGATTGCATAAGTGAAAGCGACTGAATGGACGTTGGAAGAATATGAGGACGGGGATAGGCGTGTAGGTATCTTTTCTTGTTTACGGATTTGCCAATTAATGGTAATTTATAAGAATAAATAAATATATTTGATAATAATATAAAGATAAACAAACCTTCACGAATTAGACTATTTGGTAGTATATATTTAGGTTTGTATGACCTATTTGAATAAGTTACAGACAATAATAAAAGTCTTAAATACAATATACCAAATGACTGAAATACAAATTTTCAAGAATACATCTTCTAGTAAAATTAATGAGTTGTATAAAAAATATATACTCAATGAAAAGTTAGATGAAGTAACCTTAATCATTCCCAGTGAGTTTACCGGATATAAATTTGGTCTATTAGCAGATTTACTACGTTTTATTGTAACGCTTAATGTAAATTCTCAGATTAAAAATTTAAAAGTCAACATAGATAATCAACAAATAGATTCTATATATGATCATGAATATATTTATCCAATAATTTCTTTATTATGGAATACATCTAAGTTTGTTGATAAAAATAATACTGATATTAAGAATTTACTTAAAATAAATCAAAATATTTTTTTTAGTAAAATGAATTCACTTGAGAAACTTAAAGGACAAAAGTATATTCTTTCCCATACTGATCATTTATCAAAAAATAATGGACTAATAAAATTTCTTGAAGATATAAACGGTTTCAATGATGACGAAGATTATATTACAGAAACTGTTGAGCGAATACTTAATGAAAATGTTTTATTACATAATATTAGTAATCAACATGAATTAAAAAATATTATTGAGGATATCGGTGCAGTAATTTATGAACTAACTAAAAATACTCATGAGTGGGGCAAAACTGATGCTAATTCAAAACCTGTACCATCTAGCATTAGAGGTGTGTATTTTAGATTTCACAACAATGGCTATGAAAATTTACTTGAGGAATTTGAAGGTACTCCAATAAGTGATTTTTTTCAGCATAATTATATAAAAGAAAATTGCATTCAAACTTATTCATACCAACAAAATGAAAAAAAAATAACAGTAAATACGATCTACTACCTTGAAATACTCGTTTATGATTCTGGAATAGGTTTCGTTGAGAAATTTAATGACTCAAATAGTTTAACTGATATTGAGGTTATTAAAAAATGTTTAATTAAAAATCAAACATCATCAGTGTCTAATTTAAAATCAAAAAAAGGAATAGGTTTAGATAGAATACTTAATACGATTGATAAAAAAGGGTTTTTCAAACTAATGACCGATAAATATTGTGTTTACAGAGATCTTGTAAAAGACAATTACTCTAATTTAACATTAGAACAATTAAACGATTTGAAATTAGATGATTGGAATGGAAAAGAATTTAATTCTCATGGTTCAATAAAATGTCAAGGATCATATGTAAATATACTTTATCCTTTTAAAAAAAATAGTTTATAATGGGAAAGTATTATATATACAATGCTAATAGCAATGACATAATTCACAATAAGGCAACTGAAAAGAAATTCAAAGACGCTACAGTAATATTCAATCCATCAACCGATTTAGATTTTAATGCTCTAAAAAAAGAGATAACAGAATACTTTAGAGACTATCATCAAACTTCAGCAATAATTTTTATACATTGTAACTTAAAACCGAACTTTAAAAAAGAAATTGAAGTTAACTTAGATAAAATTTTTAGAGGAATTCCAAAAGTAGAGGAAGTTACTTTATCAAACAATATCTTATATGTAAGCTATGATATAAATAAAGTTAATGTTGATCCTTCGGATGAATTTTTAATCAAAAACATTGATGATGTAATAAATCAAGGACTTACCAATATATTCATTAGCAATGGTGGTTTAGTAGAAAGTAGTGGAATTTCTCACCACTATGTATTTCCTTCGGGTAAACATTCATCAAAATTTTTAAGAACAGCAAATGTTCTCGTGAAGAAAAGCGAAATAGATTTTATTGCTTTAAATACTCTACATAAATTTAATTCTATAAATATTAAAAATATTTATTGTGATACTCTATCTATTAATGTTGTAGGATACTCAATCAATCAATTTCTTAAACGTTATAACAAGCAACACAAAGATATAAATATAGAATCATTCAAATCTTATGATGGTTTGTATGATAAAAATACTAAATTTTTAAATGATTCAGTATTTTTAATTTCTGCATCTACTTCTGGTGGATTAGTTGAATACATAAAAAACAATCATGGCCAAGCTGTTAATTCTAAAAATATTTGTGTATTATATTACTTGCCTATAGATAAAGACAACGAACTCGCTAAAGAACGTATTTTATGTAATTTAGAAGTAAATAATAGTATTAAATCAGGATTAGAATTATATCCTCAATTTAAACCTACTGAACCTTGTGATTTTTGTAAAAACAAATCTATAGCAATTAAAATACTTGGCGATTCATTTAGTTTAGACGAACCGATTATCAATACAAGGAATATTATTGCTAATAAATACATAAGCGATAAACTAAAGGATTTTGTTGAATTATTCAAATATAATTCTCATACAGGAACATCATTGAAAGTATCATATAGCGAAGAAAGTAATTTTAGAAAAAAATATGATATCTATATAGATTACGAAAAAATAATTGATAATATTGATTTAGAAATTGATGTCAATGGAAAGAAAAGAAACATTTATGATAAACATAAATTAAAACTTGATTCCTATATCAATCAGTATATCCCAGCATCAATTAAGTACATAATACATCTTAATGACAAGGGATCAGAGTTATTAGCTAAATATATAGAAAGTAAAATAATTAGTTTTACTAAAAATTCAATAAAGATTATCAACCAATCGAATTTGACTGAAGGAGAAATTTTACATGACGAGGTAGGTTCTGTTTTAATAATTGCCTCATGTATAACTAATGGAAAGAATCTTTTATATTTGAGTAGATTTTTCAGAAATCATGCAAATATAAGATTAGTATATTTTGTAGCTATTAATAGAATAAGTGACGAATCAAAACAAAAAGAATTAAAAAGTAATATAAAATATGGTCTTTATGGCCCTGAAAATAGTTCATTTATTGAGATTGAGTCAATAAACTGTGATAATTCTAATTCTCAAACACCTTGGGAAAGAGAATTAGAACATTTAAAAGAACTTAGAGAAAAAAAATAGTGATAAGTTTATTGAAGACAGAATTTTGACAATTGAAAATTTTGATAATATAAAAGTGAAAGGTGGCTCAAATAAAATATTTTATCCAAATTTAAATAATGATGAATTAAAAATAAGGAAAAATTCTGCATTTTTCAATGATAATTCTTATCATAATAACATAAGCCAATCTGACATCTACTTTACAATCTCTTGTGTATTAAATAGTATGAGAAATAATAAAGTAGATGGATTGTTCCAAACAAATTTTGTTAGAAATTTAATAGACCCTTTCATTTTCAATCGCTTTAATGATGGTATAATTCAATCCGCTATACTAAGGTCTGCTAAAGACGAAGAACTTAACTATTCATACAGTCTTACAACTTCAACAGACATGTATACACTCTTAAAAACAATTTTAAAACATAAAAATGAATATCAAGGTGAAGCTATTTTAGAGTTTTTATTTGCGTTGGCAATTGGAAAGTTAAAATTACAAAAATCTCATTACAGTCTACTGATTGAAGATTTGAAGGAGATTGAGGATGAAAAGATAAAATTGTTTATAGAGCCGATACAAGATGTTTACAAGAATTGCCTGTAATAACTATATTTCCTACTGCACAAAACAAAGAGTGAAGAAATGTTTAACCAATACTATATTTCTAGTTTAGTGATGTAATAAAATTTGATAAGTATTTCAATAATTTCTGAAATACTTGTCAAATTGGGATAACTTCTTGTCACTTCGGGATTAAAACCTTTTAGCAATTCTTTACTTTTTGCCACTGTTCTATTTTTGATGAATGGAATGGTATGAGATAATAGGTTTTGTAATATTTTGGCTGATTGGATTGTCCATCCGGGACTATGTCTATAAGAATAAATATAAATGGCTAAATGGTAGATGGAGGAGGAGGAAGAAATAGAGATGCGGGAGCATCTTTTTTTGTTTTATAGGAAATTGAAAAATAGGTATTTATACGTATTTATAAACTGAAGTAAACAAGTTACTTTGGTGTTTTTTAAACTATTTTTAGGGATTATGGAAAACCGTAATTTGAATGTTTACTTTTTGTGTATTATTATAGATGCTAAGAAGAGTTTTTAGTGGGTGTACAACTTAACTTGGGTGTATATGTGCTACTTTGTAGCGGATGGATACAAGTTATGAGCAAGTCTAAAGAAATATCCTATGGAACAAGCATTTTTCACAAATATTAGAAAAGAATTAATATTAGCTTTATCTGCTAGTAAAACTGATATTCAAATTGCGGTGGCTTGGTTTACGAGTTCAGAACTATTTGAAATATTAATTGACAAATTGAAAGAGAATATTAAAATCACTCTTATCATTATTGATGATTACATTAATAACGGAGAATTTGGACTAAACTTTCAAGAGTTTATCGATGCAGGTGGTAAACTTTTATACGGAAAAATAGAAAATCCAATGCATCACAAATTTTGCATTATTGATAGCGAAATATTATTTACTGGCTCATATAATTGGACTTATTATGCAGAAAATAAAAACTTCGAAAACATTGTAAAGTTTGAAAATAACAAGCCCTTAATTCAATCGTTTAATTCAGAATTTGAAAATGTATTATCGCAGTTAGAAGTGGTAACTACTGCAAATACTATTTCTTTAGAAGAATTTGAAACACAAAATATATTTTCAATTCGAAATTATATATCTATGGATTTGTTAT
>Ga0247731_1000047_pt1 | contig 48518 bp, 74 predicted proteins | sample UWRJL088202R2_FD_180938 | JGI IMG/M metagenome (GOLD analysis project Ga0247731, IMG submission 180938) | Plant litter microbial communities from Arlington Agricultural Research Station in Wisconsin, United States - UWRJ-L088-202R-2 | ecosystem: Environmental > Terrestrial > Plant litter >...
TACACGCGGTGCGTCGACCAATTCTGGTGAATACGGTGCGTCGACCAATTCTGGTTACGGCGGTGCGTCGACCAATTCTGGTGAATACGGAGTTTCCGCAAACTTCGCTTACGAAGGCAAAGCAAGAGGCTGCAACGGAACAGCTTTATTTTTGGTTGAGCGCGATAGCGATTGGAAGATACTCAACGTGTGGGCGGGTATTGTTGGGCAAGGCGATATTCTTGCCGACGTATTCTATAAGTTAGTTAACGGTGTGCCAGTAGCTCAACAGGATTAGTAAAAAATGAAAACATTCGTAAACAATTCATTCACCGGCCATGAATTAAACATAGGCACCGCAGCGGTTGTAGTAGCCCCAAGCCGTTCGCGGGCGGCTGAAATACTAAAGGCCCGTCTTGCCAAAATAGGCTTGCCGCAGGACGTCAACGCGAAGGACATGCGCGAAGTTAAGACGGATAGCGAGCAGTGCGAAATACTAAACGATGGGGATTATTAAAATGGATTTAACTTTTTATTTTGTGGCGCTTGTTAAGGGCGGCCAAATATCTTGGTTAAAATCAGGCCCTTTTATTTCTGAGGAACGGGCAAAAACTTCACTCGCGGCCATTGAATTAAATGAAAAAGTAAGCGGCTCTTGCTGGTATCAAGTAGTAAAAGCCGAAATTAATTGTGAACCTATGGAGCTAGTATTTTAATGCGCGAACAACTTGAAGAGCAAACGCGAATTGCCGAGCATAAAATTCGCAAAGCGTTGCAGGAATTCCACGAAGCAATCGGATTAGTGCCCATTTCAATTTATTTCGAAATGGTTGACGTGCGCACGATGGAAGAACACGCCAACGGTAAGCGCTCGGTTATCGTTGGTCAACTTAGTTTAAGGGCGTCGACATAATGAGCCGAGAATTTAAATTTCGTTTTTGGAATAGCAACGATAAAACCATGGAACACGAAACCAGTGTAGAAAATGGTTGGGGTATCGGCATGAATGGTTGTTTTAGGGATTTAACCGAATTCGGCATTGTGATAATGCAATACACCGGCATTAAAGACCGCAAAGGCAATTTAATTTTCGAAGGTGACGTACTCGAAAATAAAAAGTACGGCAATAAATGTTATGTAGCTTGGGGCGCTAAAGATTTATCTTATTGTGGTTTTGTAACAATACGCATCGGTGAAAAGCATATTTTGGGTGATCTTCTTTATTTTTCAGACAAAGAAAATTTAGAAGTAATTGGCAATATTCATCAGCATCCGGAGCTAATCCAATGCCCCAAAACATAAACGCCGCCATAGCCAAAGGAGCCCGATTAGAAATAATCGGCAACACTCCCAAACTTAAATTTAACAACAAAGAGTCATTCGCGGCTTACTTCACGCCACTGGTTCAAATAGTGGATTGCTTAAGCTATTTGCCCGAAGGCGGTTACCGGTACGCGCTCACGGTAGGCGTAACCAAAAGCTATTTCAACTTCAACAACGACACCTTCTACATTGACTCTCCGCGCTTAGCTGAAATAGCACGCGGCGAAGGGTTTCGAGTAGTTCGGATTTAGGAAAATTATTTATGGCATTTCACAGTCAAGAACCATGGTGCGTAAACGCGCAAGTAGTGAAAGATAAATACGGCTCTCGCGTAACTGACACTAGTAGTTCTTCAAACGATCTAGATACCGATTCATGCAACGCGCATCGCATAGCTGCCGCTGTTAATGCCTGTATTGGAATACCCACCCAAAAGCTAGAAAAATATTGGCCAAATGGTGGGCTATTGCCCTGCGTAGAAATTCACGAAGCCGCTGAAAGGGCTCTGGAATTTAAAAAGCAGCGCGACGATCTGCTGGCGGCTTTACTTGAAGTTACTTATAAGAATAGCAACGGGGTCTATTCTAATGCCTTTATTGATGGAACGCCTTTAAATGAATACGTACAGAAAGCTATAGAAGCTTGCGAGGCCCCTGAATGAAACGCAACCCCAACCAAATAACTGTAAAGAAAATTTACCCTCTAATATTTTGGGAGGATTGCGCCAACTGCAAAATGCAATTTCGTCGGGAGTTCGGCTTTCAAACGTCTACCACTGTGAAAGGGCATTTGGCCAGGCCTTTTGAAATTCAACGCGAATACTGCGGCACTTGCGCACCCGATAAAATAGCAGCAGAAAATATTTTTAAAGAGCGCCTTAGAGATTGGCCTAATTTACCTAAACCACCAAGCAAGGACTAAATGTAAAGTTTCGTTAAGATTACACCTAAACATTGTATTCCTAAGTTAGTGGGCCTAAGCTACGTACAGGGTGAAGCGAAAGGCGCGGCACGAAGCGAAAAGGGTAGAAACGAAATGCTAGGGACTCAAGAACATTACGACATTATCGCTTTCTTTGAAAAAACATATCCAGGGCGTAACGACAAAGAACCAAAAGAACTTTGGAAAAAAGGCCAGGTTTTCGAAGACGGCAACCGCAATAATGAATTTAAAATGTTCCTTTCGGGCTACATGCTTGGCCGCGTTAACTACATGAACTAGCCGCCTAGCAAGCGGCTTTAATTTTACCGTCCACTAACCAAAGAGATTCGCCAAAATGAAAACCAAAATGTTAATGCTAATTTTAACCTGCGCTTTGCTTGATGTGATTAGCTTCAGCGCGCAAGCCGACGCCATTTACCTAGGCGCTTGGAGCAAGCACATTAACCCTGACAAAACAGTGGTTAATGAAAAGCACGATTTGGTAGGCGTTGAATACAAGGGCTACATGGTAACGAGTTTTGAAAATAGCTTCGGGCACCACACGGTAGCAATAGGCAAACGCTTCGAGTTATTCGAAACAGAAAATTTTAAAGGCGCGGTTTACGTAGGCGCAAGTTACGGTTATCGCGGTTCATGTAATCAAGGGAGCGGCAAGTGGTGGAACGACCGCGTAGTGTGCCCGCTGGTAGTTCCTGAAATAGTTTACACAAAATACAAAACGCAAATAGCGGTTAGCTTAATGGGTAATGCTGTAGCTATCGGCCCAAAGTGGGAGTTTTAAGAAAATGCCAAAAACTTATTTAATGGTAGGCGGCGAACACGCAGGGCAAAGACTAGAGCTTGAATACGAAGTTGATAGTATTGATTTGCCTAAGCGCAGGGAGTTAAGTGCTCGGTTCGATATTATCGAAGAACCACGCGCTATTCCACGCTCGGAAGCCTTTGAAACTTACCGCCGCGAAGTGATCGGCTGCCGTAGGGATCACTTTGTAGTTTACTGCCTAGAAGGTGCTAACCTAATAGGCGAGCTCCTGCAAGGCTATCACCCAATTATTAAACGAGCTTAATAAAATGCCGAACTTATTTGAAGTAACTATGCAGGTTGTTTGTTACTACTTCGTTGTTGTTTACGTACTCGCGCCGTTAGTAAAAACAGTCATCGCGTATTTACCCAAAGGAGATAAGTAAAATGCCAAATTTATTAGTGGAGTTAATAATTGCTCTAACCGCTTTTTATTTAACTGATTTAGCGGCTATAAAAATCAGAAATTATTTAGCCGCTCACGCTAAAAGCCAATACTTTCGCGGGACGCAATTTGCTAAAGAAGAAATCGCTTTTTACAAAGGTGACTCGCAAAAGCTTTGGCACATGTGCGACCCGTCGTTTGATAATAACCCGTTTGATAAAGGCATGGCCGATGAACTCACGCGGCAAGGCATTCGCCACCCGCTTGATCCTTTGGGAGAATGAAGTGGAAATTAAAGGTAGGGCCCTGGAGTTTGTGGCTAACGCTGTTGCATTAACTATGGTTGATCTTAAGGAGCAATTGCAAACGCTAGCCATGTCCGCCGACGATAAAGAATGTTTAGAAAACGATTTAAAATTCTTCGAGCGAATCGCTAAGCAGGTTGAAAAAGCAATCGATGCGGAAGAAAAAGTAATAGCCGATTTTATCGCCGAAGAAAGCCCGCACCACCCCCAAGGCTATCTTACGCGTGAAAAGGCTATTCAGTTTATGAAGCAAAGGGAATTTAACGGGTCTATGGCGCCCGGCATTAACCGCCCGCGCTACAGCGAAAAACAAATGCGTGACGCCTTAAGGTACGAGAGGTATAAATAATGCAAACAACAATTAAACTTACCGAAAAAGTAGCGCGCGAAATCCGGGTTGAATTACCGTATTTCTACAAGCAAGACCTCTCTGGTGACCGCTACAATTCAACGCTTTACGGTTGCATTTGCGAAGATATAACCTACGAAATTACGGTAACTATTGAAGGGCGAGCCCACAAGTGCGAGCTGGAATTCCATAAAACTAATTTGGCAGATAGTGCTTGCTATTTTTCGGAGCAATTTAAGTCTCACCAAAGAGAGTTTACCGAAGCGCGTAATTCAGCTTGGCGTATTTGTAGACCATTTAACGAAATAGGTAAATAAAATGCAAATTGAAGACACCGAAGTAAAAATAAGTCTAACAGTTCGCGAAGCGCAATCACTCGCCACCGTTTTGGCTAGCATTAACAAATCCATACGCGAGCATAGACAAATAAGGCTTGTTGATTTGCCGCGCGGCATGCTGGACGATTGCGACCACATTGAACGCGACTTGCGTAATTTAGTGCACTTCGACATTGATAGGAATGGCCGTTAAATGGTTACTTTAGCAGCATGGCAATTCGCGATAATTATTTTGGTAATCGTATTACTCTCTATTTACTTAACCGTAGTTTTTGTCCTCCACATTATTTGCGAAGCGCTTGCGCCAAAACAATGGGCGGACAACTACAAAAATTTTAAAGGTAAATAAAATGCGCTTAAATGTAGACAATATGCCAAAGCATTTATTTGGTAACGTAAGCGTTTATCTTAACGGGCACCCCGTTACATTTGGTTGCCTCATAGCCGATGATCATTTTGGAGTAGTAAAACGCTTTCAGATAAAAGACGGCCATTTCGTAGTTAACAAGGCGCGTACACAAGTTTTATGTGAGTACGCATTTGGTGAAGTAATTATTTGCGATCATTGGCAAATGGAAAGTAGGAAAATTTTAAAATGATATTCACAGGCCTTAATTTAGAACGCATCCGCGAAGGCATAACGCTAGCCATCGCAGAACTACGCAACCAGATAGGTACTTGCCCTGACATACACGCTTACGGTCGCGAGCTGGAAGAACTTGATGATGAAGTCGAGTACTACGAGCAATTGCTTGCGCGAATAGATCGCGGCCTTGAGAAAGAAAAACGAGCGGTAGGAATTACTTGGGTAACCCTATGCCCTAATCAATACATCGGCAAGGTATGCGATAAGCACCCCGAATTAAACGGCTTGCGCGCACGCCCTAGCTACCGCTGCGTAGAATGTTACAAAGCCTACCAGCGTGAAGCGGCTCGCAAACGCTACCAGGCTAATAAAATTGCGCGGGGTGAAGAATGAAACTAGACCGCCACACAACATTTAAGCAGCTTGCCATTATTAAATTCAAGGATCGCAAGAATACGCAATGCAGTATTCAGCAATCGTCGTATGAATCCAAACCCGCAATATGGCTAGGCGTTGACTTCGCAAACCCGCAGATTATGGCCAGTGACGCGAAGCGGTTAGGAATTGAAACCGATAAAAAGACGGGCTGGATTAACTACCCGCTACCGCCGCAAGTTGGCTTAACCACACGTATGCATTTAACGCAAGAGCAAGTGAAAGCGCTCTTGCCTACTTTAATTAAGTTTGTTGAAAAGGGTGAAATTTAAGTGCAAATTAAAAATGGAAACGCCGTAAACTTTAATTTTGAACCGCGCACATATTACGTGGTTGAAGTATCGCTTAAAGATTGCAACCCTTTGCACCGAGCAATATTTTACTCCGGCTTTCTTGACGACAAAACAAAGCGCCCAATGGGCTACGCTTGCGTGTGGAATGCTCTTTATGATGGCGACCATACCCAAAGCGTTCACTTTATGGACGTCGTTTCTAAAATAGAAGTAGGCCAATGCGGACGTGTTTTAAAACCTAACCAACAGGAAATACCTATACATGAAATTCAAAAACTGTAAATACGACCATTTGCAATTAGCTGAACGCTTTTTGCTAGCCGCTGAAAAGTTAATGCCGCAAGCGAAAGAAGAAATCGACATGGCTGCAGGCTATCTACCCGTGAACCGCGACCAGTGTTACGCGGAACACTTTGGGTTTGATAGCGGCGAAAGCTTTCTGAAGTGGGTAATACATGAAGACGGCATATGGCGCCACTATGTTTACGTGGCTGATATTAGGCGCCATGAAATTAATCCCCATAGCGTCGGCGCTATTATCGAACGTTATTTAATTGTTGCTAAAAACTTAATGGAAATTAAATCATGAAATTTGAAAATTGTAAGTACGATCATTTAGACCTCGCCGAAAAGTTTTTAGAAACGGCAGAGAAGTTTTTACCCTACGCCGCGAATGAAAAATACCAATTGGATATGGGTATCTGCAACGTATATAAAAATGAATGTAGCACCGTTGCTTGCCACGGCGGCTACGCAGCTATTATTTTATGCGCGCCTAACGAATTTACAAGCTATCACGCGGGGGCCCACGCACTCGCTAAGTTTTTTGGTTTCGAAAACCGTGCCGAATTGAAAGCGTGGGCGCACTTCAATCCCCATATATGGGGGAATCGTAATGGCGACGATATGTTTTGCAGCGGCGAAGCTTTTGGTGTAGCCATAACTACGGCAACCTTAAAAGATATAGTTTCTCACTACTTGCTAGTCGCTAAAAACTTAATGGAAATAAAAGAATGACTCACATAATGGTTGACCTCGAAACGTTAAGCACCGCGCCGAATGCTGCAATTATTTCGATAGGTGCTTGCAAGTTTAATTTCAAAACAGGCCGCATAAGTGACACTTTCTATCGTGTCATCGAAACCAATTCAGCTTTAAATTACGGCCTACATATTGACGAAGATACCGTTAAGTGGTGGGCTCGCCAAAGTGAAGAGGCACGCAAAATATTCGACACGCGCGGCCAAACGCTAGACATGGTGCTTAAAGACTTCAAGCGCTTCGTAGGAAATTCAAACGTAGCTAACATTTGGGGCAATGGTGCCGCCTTCGATAACGTGATTCTAACGCAAGCCTATAAAGCCGTAGGCATAGAGCGCCCATGGAAGTATTGGGGCGACCGCTGCTACCGAACCATTAAGGCTATGCACCCCCAAGTGAAAGCTGAACGTATTGGCGTTGCGCACAACGCGCTCGACGATGCTCGCACCCAGGCTAAGCACTTGCTTGAGATTTACAAAAAGTTCGGGAAAGATTGGAATATAGATTAGTGTAAAGAAAAGTAAAAATTACAGCTATTAGTTGTAAGCGTATTTGCGATAGCCTAGTATCACAGGTAAGCAAATACGCTTTTATAATTTCAGGAGTAAACAAAGTGTTCGTGCTAATAATCCAAAGCAAACAGGTAAAGGCTTTTGACGGTAGCATTTTGACCGAAGCAGGACAAAAGATTTTAGTATGCAATGAGCCCGGCGGTTGGGTTCCTGCTACCGGTTCCCGTTACACGGGCAAAATAGAGGGAGACGCTAAAATATTTTCCTCAAAAGAAGCCGCTACGGAGTTCGCCAAAACATGGGGCGGCCATCCTTGGTACGTAGTACCCGGTAAAAGTTTCGAAGTCGTAGAAGTAAAACAAAAGTTTAAGCAAGTACCAGACGGCTACGAGCCAATTAAATAATTTTAGGAGTAAACAAAATGTCCAGACGCCAACATATGTTTATTAGTTTCGGGCAACCCGCAATACGCCGTTGCAATTGGTGCCTTGAGATTGAAGGCGAGCACGGCGAAGGTTGCCACACCCGCGAAAGTCTTTTAGAAGACGTTCAGGCATTAAGCAGCGAAAACAAAAAGCTAAACGATTTTAGCCAAGGGCTCGTCGCGATTAATTTAAGCTTAACCGACCAGGTTAGCCAGTTGCGCGATGAAATAAACCAAATTGCCGAAGCGGTTACGGCTTTAACGGGTTACAAACCTGATGGCGACCTTAGCTTGGTCGAGGATATTATTGATTCCGTTGATAGGTTCCAGCAATATATTGACCGAAGTAAACGTGAAATTATTGAACTTAAAGATGAAGTCTTTAGCCAAGCGGGGCAGGCTTTAAATGCTATAGCAAAAGCGGAAAAGCTCGAAGCTGAAAACAAAGACCTTCGAGAAACATTCGTAAAGGCGGTACAAACATCTTACGATCCTATCTATGTAGATGAAGTTGTTAGGCAGCGCGATAACCTTAAAAAAGAAAACCATTTACTAAGCGAGCACGCAACAAAGCAGACCGCTAAAAGCACCAGGCTTGAAGCTGAAAACGTGCGACTAAAAGAAAATGCTCAAATAGCAGGGCAATACTTTAGCGCTTGGAAAAGTATTATAAACGTTATGGACCTGCTAGCTCCTGATTGGCGGCAACAAAAACCGCTTAACCAAAGCGATAAGGTATCATCGGCTATTAAAGATTTAGCCGAAGACGCCAAAAAGTTTCGCTCTTTACAACACGTAGCTACTGTTAGCGATTTCTTCACTACGTGGCACATACAGAGTTTGCCGTTAGGCTTACTTTACGCACTGCCGGACCAATCCAAATGAGCATCTTCAAGCTATTCGAACAATTCTACTCACGTAAGCCCGCCGTGTTCAAAAGCCAGTCTAACAAACTGGCCACGATTCGCCGCTGGATTGCAATCTACTTCAAGGCGAAACAGCTACGGGCTTTTTCGTTTAATTAGGAATTAATAAAAATGTTGCCAGAAACTAAACCTAGTAATTGCCGCAACGTTCTACGCGATAGCGGCCAGCCTTATCCTAGAAGCGGCTGCGCAGTTTGTAAAAACGGCGGGCTTATGGGTTGCCCTTACGAGAAAGAAAACGTAACAGGTGACGAAGAAATAGCTGACGCGCTAGCCATAACCGAGCACACGTTAAGCCCACACTTGGAAGCGTTATTAAGTACATGGCCAGAGCACAAAGTTATTAAGCTTCTAAAGCTTAAAGTAAAACTCTGCCACGGGATAATTGATTCGCTTACCTTGGCACTAAACGGTCGCCCTCCGATGGTAACCTACGCCTACATCGACGACAAAAACCGCCTAGTTAAAATATCCGGCCATGTTTATTTTGACGGCGGTTTTGTAGACGCTAACAGTGAAATTCCTGATAGCTGGAAAACGTTAGTTTTGGTTGAGAAGGTGGGTGCATAATGGAAGCTGATTACATTCAAATATTAAAGCAACGTATTACCAGGCAAGGCATAGATCATTTAAAAAGCGTAGCCGATAAAGTCGATGAAAATTTTTGCGCGCGCTATTACGGTTTACCAACCTGGCACTTTAGAAACCAGTTAGGCTACCCAACTTCAACGCACCGAAACGCTTTAAAGAAACTCGAAAAAGAAGGTAAAGTAATTGCGTACAAGCAATGTGAAAACCAATTACATTGGTGGCCAGTAGGATTTCTGGAAGAGATAAAAACCCTATGAACCAAACCCGCCTTCAATCGTTGATAGAAACGGTCATCAATACGCTGATAGGTTTCATCCTATCGTTTATTGCATGGCCCGTAGCAGCCTTTCTGTTTGCCGTGCCGTACAACCATAGCCAACACTTCGGGATAGTGCTATTTTTTACCGTAATCAGCGTTGCACGAGGGTACGTTATCCGCCGCTGGTTTAATGCTAGACTAAAGCTTACAGCTTCCCGTTTGGCCACTAAATTTAATCAGGAGTAAGATATGCTAAAGCTCGTTAAAAGCGTCATGTTTGAGGGTTACGTGCTAGTCGCTGAAACCCCGGAGGATGCGATAAAGCTAAATGAAATTCTTGCCGCGCACGGCGAAACGCAAGCTAGTAAAACCACCGATAAAGCGTTTGAAGAATGCGACGAACCATGGATTCGAGGGTTTAAAGAACGGGAAGCCAAAGCACATGAAGAATCTGCAAACGGCTAAGCTTTGTACTGCTTGCGATAGCCCAAACAGGCCTAAAGCTAACACATGTACTAAATGTGGGTTTGCTTTAAACCGCAAAGCCGTCAAACCTACCAAGCAGCTAACCTATTCTTTTAAAAATACTTTCGTAAAACAGCTTGATGCTATTAAACAAAAGCCACCCGGAGAACGTAAGAAATGAAATATCTATTAGCTTTAATATTTTGCTTGCCGCTTTTGGCAAGCGCACAAACGCCTGTCATAACCAGCGGTAAATACATTGTTCATGGCGGCGGTACAGTCAAGGAATTAAACAACCAAGCAGACGCCAAGAAGTATGCCGCAAAACTTTGGGTAGACTGCAAGCAATGCGACGTAGTCATAGAACAGCCGCCTATTCGCTACGCGGGTGCGCAGTCGTCCAGTAGTTCGAGTAGCTCAACCAAAGCAGATGCGGCTAAGCTGCAGTTCGGTCGACCTTTGCAGTACGTTAACGGGCAACCATTGGCCGAATCAACCATAAAACAATACTGGTTAACCCGTGAATTAAACGGCACGATTAAAAAAGAAAGTATAAAGCCAACGGGCGATATTATTCTTTACCCGACTACGGCGCCTTTACCCGGCGAAAAGTGGTTTTTAGTAACCGAAATTAACGAGCCCGAACCTAATACTTATTCCAGTGCCGCACCGGTTCAATTTTAGGAGAACGCTATGCGCGAGAAAATATTTTTAGTAGTGGAAGACCTGAAAGATATTGCTTCCTGGTATGGCCCTGAAATATTGAATACGCTTTTATTTATGGTTGTATTGGCGTGCTTATATAAGTTGGGGTGGAGCTAATGAAATTTTTAAAAGATTTCTTTTTCTGCAACGCATTTGCGGCATTTGGAACTGGTATTTTAATAGGCCTATCAATTATTACTCTTTGTATATTAATTTTTGATCCGAAGAATAAACCTATTGCAAAAGAAAGCCAATTTATTACCGATACAAACGGCTGCCAGTACTTTAAAAAGAGCGAGCGCCCGCGCTTGAATCCAAACGGTACGCAAATCTGCAAACCGCTATAATGTAAAGAAACGTAAAGATTACAGTATTAGGTTGTACAAATTAGTAAACGGGTTTAATCTTCTCAATACCAGCTAAGCGAAAGGCGCGAAGCGAAAAGAGTAAACGAAAATGCCAAAAGCAAACATACAGTTAGTAATAAAAGCGGATCGCAAAAAAGCTTTTATGGCCGTTATTAAAATACGTCTGTTAGCTTTAGAATGTTATCTGTTTGCTCTGAAAAATCGTTTGTTCTAATAACCCATCAAGCCAAAGGTAAATTAAAATGTCAAAATCTCAAACTTTCCGTGCTACTGCTTACTCATTCCGTGATCTTAATTTAAAACTTGAAGATGCCCGCAACGTAGCAACTCTTTACGCTAACCAAACTATGGTTACTGCTCATCCCCATACCCGTGCGATAGCAATTGATGCAAGCGTAAACAGAGCGCAACGCGCTGTTATTAATGCGCACGGTAAGTTCTACGGCTTGCGCTCCAAGTATGACGGTCGCGGCAATAAGCGTGAGCCGTTAAAGGCGTAAGCGCAAAAGGCTAGACTCGGTTCTAGGTGGAAATAGCAGAAGAACCTTTTCATGCGCCCCGAGTGGAAAAATAACCTAGAACAAAGCCCCTTCTAGCGAGGGGGCAATGTTAACGGCTTTTGTTAATGTGTCCGCGCATACGTCGCATAGTGACTAGCAAGCAACAATTCTTAAGAGATTAGAGCCGTTAACATTGCTGAAAAGCACAAAGAGCAGAGCCGCTTCTAGGCGGGAGACGGCAGAGAAGGGCGATTAAGTTGCTAAAGATCGCTACAGATCGTGCGCCGGCGGATGAAGAAAGCAGCCTAGTGACAGCCGGAAAGACGGCACCTAAATTTTAGCGTAACCCTTTGCTGAGGGGTTCGAAGGCTGGCCACCTACGCGGGCCATTTAATAATAGGTTGTCGAACCTTACCCAATCGTCGAACGTTAAAGGTATTTGCAGCCATGTAACAGGTAAAAAAAGTTGAGCAACTTTTAAATGTAATGCTCCTACCCTAAAGGTATTTGCAGCCATGTAACAGGTAACTAGTCTCAGTGAAAAATATTAACAAAATGCCCGTAGCAAATAGCAACGGGCATTTTTAACGGAGTAAAATCATGTTAGATAAAAGCAGCGCGGAAATTCTCAAGCGAATAAAAGAATTGCATTGTGCACCGGTTTACAGTGAAAACGAATTGCGCAGCAAAGATAAAAGCGTGCGCGAACTCATTGGTAGACTTGAATTCTCGCTTAACGCTGTCGCCGATCCTTTGCCAAACCAAGGCGCATTACTTGCCGAACACCTTCAGAAGCTTATCGCCGCAATCGAAAGCGAAAAGTCCGACGAAAACTTAACGCGCTCTGTGAGCGAAGCCAAGGCCGCTTTGGGCCTTTATCAAGTAACTTTATAGGAAAATGTTTTTATGCAATCAGTAGTAATGACACCCCAGGAAATGGGAAATTTTGAAGATTTAATTTTAATTACGGCGGTAAAACAACTTGCCTTTACTTGTCATGATAATTCACTAAAAGCCGGTTGGTGGACGCAGTACGGTTTTGATCTTGCTGAAATAATTCGCAGCCCTAAGACACCTTTTGAAGAAATTCTTTCGAAAGCATTAGTTGGCCAAAAGCTTTGTTTAACTCACAGTGAATTAAGCGAAGGAATGGAAGGTTACCGCCAAAACTTAATGGACGATAAACTACCACACCGCCCAATGTTAGAAGTCGAGTTAGCCGACGCGATTGCGCGAATTTTTGATTTAGGTGGCGCGTTGAAATTAGATGTAGCAGGCGCACTTATCGAAAAGCTTGAATTCAATAAAACGCGGCCCGATCACAAACCGGAAAACCGCGCTAAGGAAGGCGGCAAAAGTTTTTAATGGTTACTAGCTACCCTTGCCGCTGTCACAAATGCAGAGCCCGCAAAACGCTGGCAAAGCACCCAGACAACTACAAGCTTAAGCGCTACATCACGTGCGCGTGCGGCGGCATATTCAGGGTAGACAAGTACCGCAAAAAGAAAGAGCACAAGCTAACCAAGTGCTATTGCAACGGCTACCACTACCCGCACAGAGCAGGCGGCGGCGTGTGGTGCCACCAACATAAAACAGGACCAAGTGAAATAGATTGGTTAATTAGAGGTGGTAGTTACAGTGACCATTGAAATTAAAATAGGTAGAAATTTATATACCGTTTCAAAAGAAGATCGTTTTCTTGATAACGGCAATAGCGTTCAGCTTGTCACGCAAAGTAAAGAGCTGTCTAGTTGGGGCAAGAGACCTAATCCAGTGCTTTCTAAGCGTACGGTTAAAGAATTAGAAGCCTACGGTATAAAGCAGTACGCTTCACCTTACCCGAATTGTTTATTTTTCGGAATAGTTACTAAGAGCGAGTAAACCATGAAAACAGCAGGCACACCAATAATTCGGTTTAAAATAAACCATGAATTCGAAGCAGACTACGCGCAGTACCAGGCGGACCGAAAAGCGTTCAAGTATATTATTGCGAACGAAACCGAAAATAGTTTTAGCTATATTCGCAAAGGCAAATCGCTTGCTACGCGTAAAACTTTAGCGGAAATTGTTGAATTTAAGCGTGTTCATACGGAGCAAGAATAATGGTTAACCAGAATCTTAAAACGGGTTATGTTTGCTTGATTACGGGCGCTACTAGCCTTACTCAAAACATCGGCAAAAGCTGCGTAGTCGTAGGCTTTGTATATCCAGGCGATAGTTTCACTACTCCTACCGGTAAGCCTGCGCACTTTTGGAAAGAAGCAAAATCGCACGGAGTAATAGTTACCGGCAAAGGCATCGTAAAAACAAAATACGAATCGCAAAATGAATTGACTTGCGAAAATTGGGTAATCGTAGAACCCCGCTTCCTTATGAAAATAGACGGCCACAAAGAGCCCGAAGCTAACAGCGAAAAATTAAAGCAAAAGGCGTAACCACATGGCGACGCCCCTAACCAAAAAGAATCCTAACTGGTTAAGCAAACAGTGTGAATTCGATCCGCAGCTTAATCGCAATTACCGCCGAAGCGTTCGCTATTATCGCCAGTTGTTCAAGGCGTGGCCCGAATGGTGCGCGGATCACCCGGGATTTAAACGAATCTACGCCGAAGCCAAACGCCGTAAGCTACGAGGCGAAAGCGTAGCGGTAGACCACATTGTACCGATATGCTCCAAAACGGTTTGCGGCCTGCATGTGCCTTGGAATTTAAGAATAATCAGCGAGCAGGAAAATACTTTAAAGAGCAATAATTATTGGCCGAATCAACCTTACGAAAATATCGAAATGTGGGAAAGCTTCGAGCCGCACCAATTACGCTTATTGTAAAGAAAAGTAAAGAATACAGTATTATGTTGTTTATTCGTATCGTTTTGAACTACTATGTTTACAAGGTGAAGCGAAAGGCGCGGCACGAAGCGAAAAGGTAAAAAACAAAATGAACGATAAAGAATACGCGGAATTTGTTGAACGTTGTTTTTTCCTCCAACGTATTACTTACATAGTTGGTTTTGGTCCTCGTATAGGCGTTGCGCTTGTAAACAAATACCGCACAATCGCAAATATTCAAAAAGCTTTAACCGACAATACTTTTTCTTTTGAAGGTTGTGGTGTAGGACGCGTAAATAAGTTAAAGAAAGAATTCGAGGTAGCCGCTTAAAAGCGGCTTAACATGGAAACCAACTACGCCAGCTTTATAAAACGAATCAAAGCCGCTGATAGCCAAGAGAAATTAAAGCAGCTTGAAGTTAGCCTTGACAGACTTTACGACGCGGGAATATTCTCTTTAGCTGAATTCAAACGACTCGATAACAAAATTTTAGAAAAACTAGCCGCCTAATAAGCGGCTTTAAATTTAATCGCAAAAGGTAAAAGAAAATGCTACTAGCAATCCTGCCCATCATAGCGCTAGCCATTTGGCTTGTTTATAAAGCAATTTGCCGTTGCTTTGTTACGCAAAATTACATGCCTGAACTCAGCGACCCGGTAATTAATCACGCTCAAGAGGTGGCGAATCGTACCCGCAAGGTTCAACTAATTGTGCCTAATATGTTGGGCGGCTATGATGTTATTCCGGCGGATCGTGTAACGCTTGAAAGCCAAGTAAATTTTGCGGGCACCGTGCGGCCTCAAGCTTTTAAAGGAGCTATGAAATTCCTAAATTAAATCACTCCCATTTTGGCCCTACGCCCTTGCATGTTTTTAACTGCCCTATGGCGGTAAAAGTTGACGAGATAATTACCAACGAAAACGGCAGCTTTAATTTTAAAGAATATAAAACCGCCGCTATGCAAGGTATTATCGCGCATCAAATGGCTGAGTTACACTTAATTTACGGCTCTTCATATTCTCGCCGTTTCAATAAAGCACCAAGCAGCTCCAAACGTTTTGGTAGAAGGGGTTAATAGAATGTTTCCAATAGTCAGCGTGCAGCAAAAAGTAAATGGTCAAATTAAAACGCTTGGTACGTTCCGCTATACCAAGCAAGGCATTGGCCAGGCGCTAGCCAAAATATTCGCTACCGTAGCTGCAAGCGGCGACACTAAGGTTTCACCTGCTCGCGCTTGGATGCAATTGGAAGATGAAACCGGCACTTACATATTCGACGTATACGACGCCGATTATATAGACGTTACTAAGACTGCGGCCGAGCACACCAAAACGCGCCGCCGTCTTGCGGCGGACGTAGCACGCGAAAAGCGCGAAGAGGACGAAGCTTTTTTGGCTGGCGTTAATGGCGATCTAATACCACTCATTCGCGACCGCAGCGGGAATATTCCCGAACACGTAAGACGTGAATACGCTAACGGCCAAAAGCTTGCCGCTGATATCGGCACGATAGGTAATTAATTTAATGCGCTTGCTAATAGTCAAGCCAATACGAATTGGTAAACTCTACCATGTACGCGACGGTAATCTTTCGGTTATCGTCTATTCCCATGACGCCCTAGCGGTAATCGGTAGGGCTTACGATTACGTCTATGGCGGTCGAACTACAATCTAAAATGAAAGGTGTAAAATTATGTCTTTGGATTTATATAGCCAGATAGAAACGCTAAGTAAGATTTCCGTAATATTGGAAAGCTTTAGCCGTGCAAATTTTAAGGCTCCGCAACTTGAAACCGCAGCTAGTAAACTTTGCCAGCAAATAAACATTTTCGTGGGCGAAGGAGAAAGCTGCGTTTCATTCACCGAGGGCGATAAAACGGTAATCGATTTAACGCAAGCCGGTACGGTAGAAAGCAAACAGGCCGTTAAAAAAGAAACCGCACCAAAGGCTACCCCTAAAAAAGTAACAGCGGCAGCTATCATTGACGATAAGCCGGAAGTAAAAATTGAAGAACCCGCGCTCGAAGTTGAAGAGGAAGTTTCCTTAACCGACGACGAGCCCGAAGAGTCTTTAACCGGCGAAACTATCGACTACGTTGAATTGCGTACCGAATGCCGTGCGTTGATTAATAGCGCTGTAGACCGCGTAGGCAAGCCCGCTGTAGTTGCCATCCTGGATTATATTCACGCTAAAAGCTTGAAGGACGTGAAAGACACTTTACTTCCATGGTTGCGCACTAAGCTTACCGAAGCAAAGTAATCCCTTAACCGCAACCAGGAAATAATTATGGCTCAACACGCCAAGTTATCGCCAAGCGCTTCGCACCGTTGGCTTTATTGCCACGGTAGCTTAGCGCTTGAGCAGCAGTTTAAAGACAGCGGAAATAGCGAATTCGCTGCCGAGGGAAGCGCTGCGCACTTGGTCGGGGAAACCTGCTTGGGTGAGGGTATCAGTGCTTACGATTTAATTGGCCGAATCATTCACGTTGATGACAGCGGCGCAGACTTTTACTCGACGCGAACCTTTACGGAGCCCTGCTACAAGTACGTAGTCGATGATGAAATGGCCATGTATGTGCAGTACGGCTACGTTAATCCGGTAAAGGAAATTGTCGGCAATGACTTTCAATTTTTTGAAGTGGAAAACCGCGTTGACTTCTCGGCTATCGTAAACCTTGATGGTCAGTTTGGTACAAGTGACGTTATTGCGGTAACCAAAGACGGCGAGCTTCAAATTCACGACTTGAAGTATGGGCGCGGCGAAATCTGTTACGCAACCAAAAATAGTCAGTTGATGCTTTACGCTTTAGGTACACTCGAAAAGTTCGAATTAATGTATGACATAATGTCCGTTCGCGTTTTTATCCACCAACCGCGCTTAGAGCATTTTTCGGAATGGGGTTGTAGCCTCGAAGAGCTTAGGGCGTTCGGTGAGTTTGCCAAAGAGCAAGCCGCTAAAACCATTGAGCTAATTGACGTAATCAACTTGCACGGCGAAAAGAATGCGCTTCAACACATTCCGCTTGAAGCTTACAGCCCAGGTGATAAAGAATGCCGTTGGTGTAAAGCGAAAGCTATTTGCCCTGCGCTTGCGGATTTCGTTAAGAAGACTATCGATTGCGACTTCGAAGTCATTGAAGACGTAAGCATAGACTTTAAGCCGCTGCCGGTAGATGAACTCAGCATCAAGATGCAAGCCTGTGACCTCATAGAAATATGGATACACGGCGTGCGGGCTGAAGTTGAAAGGCGTTTGTTTGAAGGTATCCACGTCCCTAAATGGAAACTGGTTAAAGGTAGGAAGGGTGCGCGATATTGGACGGTCGAAGTACCCGACGTTGAAAAGGCTTTGAAGAAAGCGAAACTAAAAACGGATCAAATATACACCAAGAAAATTATTTCTCCGTCACAAGTTGAGCTCCTTAAAAAAGCCGGCCTTGTTACTCCTAAAGCGTGGATTGCGCTTAATGCGGTAATAGACCAGAATGACGGTAAGCCTTCAGTTGCTCCCGAATATGACAAGCGTGAGGCTTTAGTATTGGAGAATGCTGCGGCTGATGATTTTGACACCGTAGACAGCAAAGACGATTTTGACTTAGCTGAATAAAAGAGCAAGACAACCTTTGCAGTGCGTTAACCCGCCGTTGCTGCAAAGGACTAAATTATAGCGGGCCAAAAGTTGAGTAAAATTGAAATGACTACAAAAGTAAAGTTAGTAAACGCACGTTTGTTTTTCCCTCGCTTGTTCACCGCTGAACAATACCAAAATCAAGGCGCGTTTAACTACAGCGCAAAGTTTGGTATTGAACCTGGTAGCGATACCCACAAAGCTGTTCTAGCAGCCATCGAAGAGGAAGGCGTTAAGACCTTCGAAAAGAAATGGCCGGCGCTTAAAGAAATGTTCAAGAACGATAAAAAGTCTTACCCCTATTTCGACGGCGCAACCGTTGACTTCGAAGGCGCAGACGGCTTATTCATTCTAACCGGCAAGCGTAAAAAAGAAGCCGGTCCGGTTGTTGTGTTGGATCGTAACAAGCAAGACGTTACCGAAGAACAGGGTCTCATCTATTCAGGCTGCTACGTTCATGGCAGTATCGAAATCTGGGGCCAGAACTCTCCAAAAGGTAAAGGCATTCGCTGTACTCTTCGCGGTGTGCAATTCAGTAAAGATGGCGATTCATTTGGTGGCGGAGGTCGTGCGTCTAAAGATGAATTCGACGATCTTTCTGCAGACGACGCTAGCTTTGATGACGATGATTTGTCAAACTAAGCAAGCACCTAGGGCGTGAGCCCTCTTGGCCTCCTAATTAGGAGGCCGTTTTTATAAGTGCATTTTACCAAGTGGTTTTATAAAAATTAAAGCAAGGTGCAATTAATGACAACTCTTTGGCTAGACTGCGAAACCTTTTCAACAACCCCGATTAAAAACGGCACGAACGTTTATGCCGAAAATTCAGAAGTTATGATAATTACCTACGCCATAGACGACGCGCCGGTAGTAACCATTGATCTTACTGAAGAGAATTTATTAACCGGTAAACCCTATAACCGCGAAGCTAACCTATTCGATTACTTTACGCCCGAATTGATAGAAGCACTAGAAGACCCGGGCGTAATCGTATACGCCCAAAACGCTTATTTCGACCGTAGCGTATTTCGCGAGAACGGGTATGAGATAACCCGCGAGCGCTGGCGCGACTCCATGGTGCAAGCGCTAGCGCACGCGCTACCGGCTGGCCTTGCCGAATTGTGCGACGTCTTAGGCGTATCGGCTGGTGACGCCAAGGACAAAGAAGGCCGCTCTTATATTTTGCTTTTCTGTAAGCCAAACAAAGACGGCACGCGCAACACCCGCCATACGCACCCTATTCAATGGAAAGGCTTTCTAAAATATGCGGGTAGCGATATTACCGCGATGCGAGCCTGTGTTAAGAAAATGCCGACGGTTAACTATTCAGGGCAAGAGCTTGCGCTATGGCACTTGGACCAAAAGATCAATGATCGCGGCGTATTGATGGACGTTGAACTAGCACGTGGCGCTATTACCGCCGTAGAAGCCGAGAAGGTAGGGCTAGCCCGTCGCACGCAGCAGATTACAGAAGAGCAGGTAAAGTCAGCCACTCAGCGTGACGCTATGCTTAAATTCATCCTTGAAGCTTACGGCGTCGAGCTTCCCGATATGCGCAAGGCGACTTTGGAGCGTCGAATAGAAGACCCAGACTTACCACTTGAGTTACGCGAGCTTCTAGCCATTCGTTTGCAGTCTACGGGCACGAGTATCGGCAAATACCGCACACTGGTTAAGGCCGTGAATAAGGATCAGCGCTTACGTGGCACATTGCAGTTCTGCGGGGCTTCCAGAACAGGCCGGTGGTCGGGGCGTTTATTCCAGCCGCAAAACATGCCGCGCCCGACAATGAAACAAAAGCAGATTGAAATTGCCATTCATGCTTTTAAAAGCGGATGCGCGGACTTGCTAACGGATAATGTAACGGAGTTGGCTAGTAACGCGGTTCGCGGGACTATGATTGCGCCACCTGGTAAGAAGCTGGTCATTACCGACTTATCAAATATTGAAGGCCGTATACAAGCATGGGTAGCGGGCGAACTATGGAAGCTAAAAGCGTTTACCGCTTACGACACTATTTTAGATTACGACTCCAAAGGTAAGGCAATTCGCGGCGGCCCTGACCTGTATAAATTAGCGTTCGCGAAAGCGTTCGGTTTTGATGTTGACGACGTAGACGACGACCAGCGGCAAATAGGTAAAGTGTTGGAGCTTTCAATGGGCTACCAAGGCGGCGTAGGCGCGTTCCTTACCTTCGCCCTCGCTTACGGCCTTGATCTTGAAGCAATGGCCGAGGGCATTCTAGCCAATACGCCGCACGAAGTTTTAGAAACCGCTAAGGGTATGCTTACGTGGACCAAGAAAAAACGCCGGTCGACGTTTGGGCTATCTGATACGGCTTGGCTCGCTTGCGAATCCTTAAAAACCGCATGGCGTTTAGCACACCCGAACATCGTTAAATATTGGGCGGATACCGAAGAAACTATACGCCGCGCTATTTTGAATCCAAACGTAACTTACGACTGCGGACCGCTGAAAATACGTCGTCAAAAAGCATGGCTCTATATTCGTCTGCCGTCCGGGCGTTGCCTGTGCTATCCAGGTATTGCGCTTGATGACAGTAACGCAATTAGCTACATGGGTAAAAACCAATACACGCGTAAATGGCAACGCATTCGCAGCTATGCCGGTAAGTTCTTTGAAAATGAGATTCAGGGTATTGCACGGGATATTATGGCCTATAACATGCCGGATATTGAGAATTCAGGATACGACATTCTTTTGACCGTGCACGATGAAATTATTACTGAAGCTCCAGACTTTGAAGACTACAACGCACTAGACCTTTCTACCCGTTTGGCGGCGCACAAACCATGGTCTAAGGGTTTGCCCTTAGCTTCTGCGGGTTTTGAAGCAAAAAGGTACAGGAAGGGTTAACCATGAAAATTGATTACGGCGATATCTGCACGGGTATTTCAGCGGCTAGCGTAGCTTGGGGACCTTTGGGCTTTAAGCCTGCATGGTTTTCAGAAATAGAAAAATTTCCATGTGAAGTTTTAAAGCATCATTGGCCGCACGTTCCCAATTTAGGGTCTATGCTTAGCATCACAGATAAAATAGTTTTGGGCGGCGTAAAGCCTCCCTTAATTTTAGTAGGCGGCACGCCTTGCCAAGCTTTTAGCATTGCCGGTAAGCAGCTCGGATTAGATGACGAACGCGGGCAGCTTACGCTAGCCTACGTTGACATAATGAACGCTATTGATAATGAACGAGGTGAAGGCGATGAATGCGTGTGCGTGTGGGAAAATGTGCCCGGAGTGCTTAGCGACAAAGGTAACGCCTTCGGCTACTTTCTGGCAAAGCTTGCCGGTGAAGATAGCCCGCTCGTCGCTCCAGGGCCGAAGTGGTCAAACGCTGGTTGTGTGTTTGGACCCCAAAGGTCAATCGCTTGGCGGGTCATGGATGCCCAATATTTCGGAGTGGCCCAACGCCGCCGCCGTGTCTTTCTTGTCGCAAGTGCTCGAAAAGGATTCGATCCAACCAAAGTATTATTTGAGTTCGAAGGCGTGCGCAGGGATTTTAAACCGAGGCATACGGACCAAACGGCAATCGATACCGGAAGCACTACGCCGCGCGCTTTTGATATGCTCGGCTTCGGGCAATATGGAAACGGCACAACCGCCAACACTTTAAAAGCGCGGGATTATAAAGACGCCACTTTGCTGTGCTTACAAGACGGTAGAGTTAGAAAACTTTTGCCGAAAGAATACGCACGCTTACAAGGATTTCCTGATAACCATTGCGCATTAGGGACAGACGCCGAACAATACAAAGCTTACGGTAATTCAATGGCCGTGCCTTGCATGGCTTGGATAGGTAAGCGCTTAAAACAGGAATTAGGAAAGAATGCCAAAACAAGCCCGCGAAAGCGTCATAGAAAAGTATCTGGTTAGCCAAGTAAAACTAAAAGGCGGCGAGATACGAAAAGTAAAATGGATTGCGAGGGACAAAGCCCCCGACCGTTTCATAATGTTACCTGTCTATGAGACTTCAGGCGTTAGCTTTTACGCTGAAATAAAAGAAGAGGGCGGGCATTTAGTGTTCCCAAAGAACGCACACGAAGAGGCCCAACACCGCGAACATGAACGAATGCGCCGCTGCGGTTTGCGTGTTGAAGTGATTGGAAGTAAAGAACAGGTAGACGAAATTTTAAGGGGTATTTATGAAAATTGAAGAACTATCCAAAGCTGTTTACCGCTTCTCTAACGATAGCCGCCCAATGCTTTGCTTGCATGATCATAAGCTACAAGGCACGGGCGGTGTGTTTTATCAATCCGTCGGTTTGCTGCAATGTTCAATCTGCTACGGCTGGCAACCAATACGCAAGGCTATCGCATGACCCGTAAAATATTTGTACCCGGTAAACACCAGCAGGAAATAATTACGTACGAACGCGACCATAAACGCCTAGCCATTTGGGCCGGTATGGGAATGGGTAAGACGTCCAGCACGCTGAACGCTATCAACCATTTGCAATTGCACGAAGAAAGTTTAACGCTGGTCTTAGCACCTTTACGCGTCGCGCAATCTACGTGGCCAGACGAGGCGCTTAAGTGGGAAAACCTGCGCGATATTGAAGTATCTGCGGTTGTCGGTGATCCAAAAGAAAGAGCTGCCGCACTGAAGAAACCGGCCAATGTATTCACAACCAATTACGAAAATCTACCGTGGCTAATTGAGCACCTAGGCAAGAAAAAATGGCCCTTCAAAAATATTGTTGCAGATGAAAGCACCAAGCTTAAATCGTTTCGCTTGCGGCAAGGCGGCAAGCGTGCGGCAGCTTTAGCCAAAGTAGCGCACGATAATACCGACCGATTTATAGAGCTTACCGGTACACCGAGTCCGAACGGGCTTGTTGATCTATGGGGGCAAGTCTGGTTTCTGGATAGGGGCTTGCGCTTGGGGCGTACCTATACCGGATTTGAAGAACGCTGGTTTAGACCCGACTTTGGCGACTTCAATTCGGTAAAACCTTTCGCGCATTCGCAAAAGGAAATCCAGGATAAAGTAAAAGATATTTGCTTTAGCCTCGACGCTAAGGACTATTTCGATATTGATGAACCTATAAAAACGTCGGTTATGGTGGACATGCCTACGAAGGCAAGAGCTATTTACGACAAGATGAAAAAGGAAGCTTTCATAGAAATAATGGAAAATGAAGTGGAAGCCTTCAACGCAGCAAGCAAAACTATGAAGCTTGTGCAGTTGGTCAACGGCGCAATCTACGTGGACGAAGAACACAACTGGATAGAAACCCACGACGCCAAGCTGCAAGCTTTAGAGAGTATTGCGGAGGAGGCAGCGGGAATGCCCTTGCTCGTGGCTTACCACTTCAAAAGCGATTTGGCGCGGCTTAAGAAAGCTTTCCCTAAAGGCAGGGAGCTTGATAAAGACCCGCAAACGATTAAGGATTGGAACGCAGGCAAAATCCCTATGCTGTTCGCTCATCCAATGAGTGCAGGCCATGGGCTTAACCTTCAAGACGGTTCTAATATCGTGGTGTTTTTCTCGTTGTGGTGGAATCTTGAAGAGCATTTGCAAATTATTGAACGTGTTGGACCCATGCGCCAAAAGCAATCCGGCCATAATCGTGCGGTATTTATTTACTACATACGCGTGCGCGATTCGATAGATGATTTACTGATGGAAAGGATTGAAACTAAACGCAGGGTGCAAGATATTTTACTTGATGCAACTAAAAACTTATTTGGAGCTTAAACCATGGTACACGATACACGCACGCAAGACGAAAGAGACGCTCAAGCGCTTAAAGAATTAAACAAAGCTTTCGAAAAAGCGGATACGGAAAGCTTTAAAAATAGATACGAGCATGAGAAGGCCATGATAGGCGGTATACCAGTTACAGTAACTGAATGTTTGCCGGATGGCGTTGGCATGATAGTAGCCGCAAGACCGCTAGACGAAAGGGTTGAAAAAATCGGTATTACTAAAGCGGCTATGAAAAAATCCGACGCGATAATTAATGAGATTAATACCAAAGACACAAACCCAAAAGATTTAGTCGGCCAAACAAAGCTTCAAACGTGGCTCGTGCCGCCGTCCGCTAAAATCGCTTTAGCCGAAGCGCTTACCGATGGTGCTAATAAGTACGGACCCTTTAACTGGCGTGAAAAAGGCGTGCGTGCAACGGTATACATTGCCGCTGCAGAACGTCACGTAATGTCTTTTCTCGACGGCGAAGACTTAGCCGAAGATTCTGGCGTACATCATCTTGCTCATGCAATGGCGTGTTTTGCCATATTGTTAGATGCAATCGCACAGGGTAATATAGTGGATGACCGCCCAATTAAAGGCGCTTCCCCCGCATTGCTGAAAGCAATCCACCTTAAGAACGAAGAGAAGAACAAGGCAAAATAACCATGGCTGATGATTGTGATTACGCTAAAGAAGTAGAAGAAATGTCCCTTGCGCGTAACTTGGCGCAAGTGCTTAAACACAGTGAAATAAAGCCAGGTTGTGCGGGTGAATGTGAACGCTGCGGGGAAGAGTCAAAGCGCCTCATTAACCAAACGTGTGCGCCTTGCCGGGATCGTTACAAACTACCTTAAGAGGTATGTTATGAAAGCAATACTGTTATGGCCTTTGTGGAACGCTTTCAAGTTTTGTTTGCTATTAACCATTGTGCTAGGGATAGGTATTGTAATGATGCTGCTATATTTAAAAGATCGCCTTACATTTAAAAAGCCCGCTTAAATGCGGGCTTTTTATTAGTAGTTTGACTCTACGTAAATTCTCCCTAGTCCTACTTGTATAGAGTTTACGGTTGTAAGCGCAGCGTTAGAAGCCAGTACACAACAAGTCATGGTTATAGTAGCAGTTGGCAAGTTGGTATTTATAGTGCCGGTAGCTTCTACGCCCGTTTCAAGGTTCTTAATGTACCAACTTACAACTGTGCCGTTCGGATCACAACTTATGCGGCAATCAAAACCAACTGAACTACTTAGCGACAAGCCGGTAGCTTGCCGCGTAGTGGTAGTAGTGTTCCGTGACATGAAAAATATCGCGCCGTTATCGGTTGTATCTACCGCGAAGCCTAAAGATTGGTTGTTTACACTTGGCTCAGCGGTCACGACGTTGTTTGTAGAGGCAGAAAGACCCGCAAACATTCTTCCACCATTCGTCCACGTATCAAAGCCAAAAACGGATTCATAAAAGAACCCGCCCTTGTTAGCAACGTTTCCGATAAAAAATAATGTTTCGGTGTTTCGCTGGCCTAGTACCTGGTTAGTGGTTGTAACTATGTTGGAATAGATAGCTCGCTTTATGCCTGCATAAACGCTGCCCGCAGCCGCAGGCAACAGCGTTGAATAAGTGCCATTGCCTGAACCCGTTGTACCTACCCATAAACCTGCGGTCGCAGCAGTAGGGCGCCATAAAAATACGGCCTTAGTGTATAAAGTATTTGGGCCTACTGGACCTTGCGCACCCGTTAAGCCCTGTATACCCTGTGCACCTGTAGCGCCGGTTAAACCTTGTATACCTTGTGCACCAGTGGCGCCAGTTGTACCTTGTATGCCTTGAGCACCGGTAGCACCCGCAGGGCCTGTTAGACCTATAGGGCCTTGCGCTCCTGTATCGCCCGTATCACCTTTGGGGCCTTGGGCACCTGTAGCGCCAGCGGCGCCAGTAGGACCTTGAATACCTTGGATGCCCTGCGCTCCGTTTGATCCGCTGGCGCCTGTTGCGCCTGTTGCGCCTGTTGCGCCTGTTGCCCCTGTGTCGCCTTTCGGTCCTTGAATACCTTCAGGGCCCGTTTCCCCCTGGTCGCCTTTTCCGCCGGTTGCGCCTGTATTGCCAGTGTTACCTTTCGGTCCTATTGCGCCTTGTATACCTTGCGGGCCCTCGGGGCCTTCCGGTCCTGTTTCGCCCGTGTCGCCCTTTGGGCCGGTTAGGCCTGTTGGTCCCGCTACACCTTGCGCGCCTATTGCGCCCGCTGGACCTGTTGCACCCGTAAGACCTGTTGGTCCCTGTGGGCCTTGGGGTCCTGGTTCGCCTTGATCACCTTGTGGGCCCGCCGGACCTTCGGGGCCGGGAACAGTACTAACCGAAAACCCTTGAGAGACTACAGCAACCGTTAAGCTCGGCTGCTCAATTACGCCTAAAACTTCCTGCGTTAAAATACCAACTACAATAGGCTCACTCATGGGGTTTCAGCCTTTCTAACGGGTAAAGCAATAGTGTCGCTGTGGACTATGGTGCCGTCTACCGCTACGTGTTTTATATCAAAGCGAAGCGTTTTTACTGGCCATGATTGGGTTTGCGCTGCGGTAGCTGAAAGCTTCCACACTTTATACTCAACGGTGTCGTCCAAAGGGGTTACGGTCAAATCTTCTACTTCGTCGCCGTTGGATTGGTTAACCTGTGCAAGTACTGTTGAAATAGTTGCGCCAAACGCTAGCGGCAGCGACCAAGTTGCCGCAAACGTATCGCCTCTTTTTATACCGGGTAGTTCCTGAATTATTTCACTCATTGGATGAACTCTACAAATTGTACTTCCTGTACGAAATCAAAACCGCCCGTAGTCGAGCCGCCCTCGCCTACCGTAAAATTGACTTTGTGCATAATGCCTTCGTCGTCTCTTAACCATGCTATGTAGTCGCCTAATGCCCAATCTGTTAGGGTTAAATCACGGTTGAGTATACCGGTGCCGTCGTTTATGACATGGGCCTGCGTTATTACTGTATCGCCGCTAACGGCCTTACCAATAGACCAGGGGCCTGTATTCATATCCAGTACGTTTACGTACTGCCAGCCTGCCAATGTATCCAAAACGCTTTCGTAGGGTTCACTTTCGTTTACGCCATCGCGGGCTATCGCGTAAACCGTACCCATAAGCGGATAGCTTTCACCATTTACAAATCCCGCTACCGTGATCGTGCCGTCGCCGTCTGGCGCGTTCGCGGCAGCAATAGCCTTTCCGCCTACGGTAGTCGCGATAGTTAAATCGCCGAGCCCGCTGGTTTGAATGTTTGCAATTCCGCCTACGCGTAAAGGGCTCGTTAAGGAATCTATCGTATAGCTTTCGCCTTCTGTACCGTTGCCCCACAATTGCATTTGGTCAATGCCGAAATCTTCCTCCGTAGTTATGTTAGCGCTTGGGGCTAGGTAGGTTCCGCCATCATATCTATCGACGGGGATATCGCCATTAGAAAGATAACGAAAATAAAACTCTTTGCAATATGCACATAGCTTATAAGTAAGCCCTGCTTCTATCGCAACGGGGGTTTCAAGCGTTCCAGTAATGGCACCCTCGGCTGGTGCCACTTCGCCGGTAATACCCAATAAAGCGCCCGCGCCTGAATAAACGAGAAAGATTAAATTACTGTCTGAACCGTTATCTAAATAACTTATTGTTTCCAGCGAACCTGATACGGCGGCCACATAATCGCGGCATATTAATCGCGTACCGCTATTGCCGTTAGCAAGAGAAGGTTCGCCCGTAGTTTCTACCGTACCGATTAATAATGTCATTTAACTTCGGCTCCTGCGGTGCCTAGATTAGGCGTTTTTCGAATCACTAAATTGTTGTTCGAGTCTACCAAATTACCGGAAGGTATGCCGCTAATGTTTCCAGTATCCGTAAACTGGCCGTTATAAGAATCAAGCTCTATACCGTGGTTTGTAGTAACAGGTGTTACCAAAACATTGTTACTTATGGTGACTTTGTTACCCGCATTATTAAGCGTATTGGTTAAACCGATGGCGCCCGTTAATTCACTGAATAGCGTATTCCGGTAAATATACCGATGCATGCCAAAATCAGTCTGCTCATATCCTACCGTTAATGGGAAATCGGCGTCGCCCGCAAACCGATAAGAGTTATAGCAGGCTTCGAAGTTATCCATTGGGAAATTGCCTTCGTAGGCATCCCATCTAATTAACTTGGCTGTATTGGTTGAATTTAAGCTGGTATTGCGCCGATGGGTAACGTGATCGCAGTTTGTTTTTTCGTAAAAACCGTGCGAAAGACTGTGTACGCCTTCTTGGTAATTGATAATTTTATTAGCTTCAATAACTTTATATTGCTGCGAGTATCCCAACAATAAATCACGGTCGCGAATATCTTTAAACTCGTTACCGTAAATTACGGTATAGAAAGAATTATCAGGACTATCTAATGCTGCGTGCTGATCCGCCCAAAAGAGAATCGCCGAATTGCTAGGGGTAACATTTGTGTTTTCAAGGTTCGCGCCGTTAAACTTATTTCTGAAGAAAGTTACACGGCTTGAAGTATCAAATAAAAACCATTGCTGATCGTCCGCGCCATCTGTATCCAGCACTAGATTAATATCAGACAACCATAAATCTGTAGTGCTATTACAATAGATAGCCGCTACTTTCCAGTTTACTTGCTCATCGCCGTAAGGCACCCACACACGCGGAAAACCGTTTAAACCCGCCGCAAAAGCGCTGGCGTTTATAGTGCCTTCTCTAACCAAAACACATTTTGTCGATTTACCCTCAAGCGAAGCTTCAGTATTGTAAGGGCTTTCTAATGTGCCCGAACCGTTTACGCCTGCATTTTTATCCAGTGCTAACCAAGCGGGTGTGCCTACAACAAGTGACCAAGCTATCGTTTTAACAACGTTGTTTTGATCGGTTACGCGGATGTTTATAGAGTAAGTGCCTTCTACCGGATTACGGATATTTAAAATGCCGTAATCGTCTAACGCTAATAACTTGTCGCCCACTTTTAAAAGCTGATTCCCTATAGAAGCGCCAGGCGGCCCTTCCAATAACTCGTAGTAAAAAGGCCATGCTCCGCCTTGAACGACGATAGGAACCGCATAAGGTTGACCGGGGTAAGCGTTACGGTGGCGCGCGTGCGCTGCTGTTTCGCTGCTTGGGCGGGGGTGAACTATAACAGGCGCCATGTAACCTTCGAAATGGCCTACGGCAAGCTTCCAGCTATTTGCCGGTACTTGGTCAACAGAGCTACCGCGATTGTCCACCACAGTAGCTTTGCTGAATTTTATCTTTATGCTTGAAGCTACTGGCATAATAAAACCTTCTTAGTAACTGTTAGAGTATAGGGGTGACGTGCTGCTGTATTTTCCAGTAGAAGGATTACGAACCGCAATCCCCTTAAATCTGCCGTCGCTGCCATTTATAAAACTCCAATTTACTCGATTACTGCATAACAGTTTAAAGCGCCGCTTATGGAAACCCCCGAAGCAATGGTAAATCCAAGTGCTACAAGTTTATCGTTTACAACTGTATTTCTGTTAAAAGTAAAATTATTATGTAAACCTTCATATTCTGTACTGTAATAACCGTCAGAACTTAGTAACCGCTCGGTATAAGTCCATGTATCTAAGGTTTGTAAACCCTTGCGGTAGTCATTCGCCGCTATGGTGTTGCCTATGGAACCGTAAGAAGATATATATCCATCGGTAACACTATCAAAAAAGCTTGACGGCCCGTTTTCAAAACCGTTGTCAGTTATTTCGTCAAGCCCCCTTAAACAAGAATTAGTGGAAAGCAGCAGGTTACTTAAAACGCCTGTTACATGGTCTACATTCACCGTAAAAGATAGGTATTCCGATTCACTGTTGTCTATCACGGAGAATCCCATTACGAGTTGCCCGCTTGTATAATCAATGGCTGCGCCGTTACACCCCCGAGTCGGTAAAAAATAAAATTGCGCATCTATGCCGAGTGTGTCTAAGTTTATTTCTACCGGAAGTACATCAGCATCGGTGGGATTGCTGTACGTTATAATATTTACGGTGATAGCTCGCTCGGGGGTGTCGGTCATGTTTACAGGGTGTAAAACAATTTTACCCTCTTCTATTATAGTTAGCCCGTGATGCGCAGCGCCTTGACCTAAATCTATTTTTGCTACCGTTACCCCCGAATATAAAGTACAAGTAGCCTCCCAAGTAGCCAAATCAGGAACTATGGACTCGTTAACGTTGCAAGGAGTTATGTATATACCGTAACCATCTTGGTCATAACAAATGGCGTAGTCCCCGTTTACCAGTTTTACCACTAAAGACGCGAGTTCATCCCCGCCTTCAACTACTCTATAGCTCTGGTATATTTCGGTGCATGTGCCGGTTAAGATATTGATACTAGGAGCTAAGGCGGGCAAATCGTAGTCCTCTACCGCCGAATAAGCCGAATGTACAGGTAACTCCGCAAAAAGACGTAAGTTGCCGTTTGGCGGTTCAGGTGTCGGACCGCCGCCTACTAGGCCTGTCGCTATTACACCTAAACTAATCATTCTGCTACTACCTGGCCGATAAGGTCATAGGTATCTGTACCCACTCTAACCAATGTAACTGTGCCATTCGGAGGAACTACAAGTGTTCCGCCGTTAGGCGGATTTATCGTTACCCCGTCCGCTACTATCGTTAAGTTTCCGCTATCTGCATTACGTATATTCCACGCGCCTTCTGTGCCCGCCGACCCTGATACCGTTACAGTCTTCTCGCTTGATGCCGTAAAACGAATATATTTACCCGTATCGGCATCGCTTAATGTGTATTCGGTATCGGCTTTAGTCAGTAAAGGGTAAGCGCCCACGTTGCTGTTAAGCCATGCTACTAGCGCGTTTACTGCCGTAGTCCAGCCAGTGAGTGCTGCTACCCAAGCGAACGCACGAGAGTTAAAAACGTTTGTCGGGTCCGTAGGGGCGGGGGCCGTGGGCAGAGTGGGTATAGTAGGTGCGGCCATGTTAAATACTCTCTACTTGAATGGTTAAATCCGAGCGCTTCGGCCCTGATATTATGATGGAAAAGTCACGGTAAAAGCCATAGATAACGGTTGAAGCAAATTGCTCGTCGCCTATGTAAAGCGTAGGAGTAGCGCGAGCCGCCGTTAATATCGCTTTTACATTGTCGATAGTGGAAGTAGGTATTTGTACATCGAAATCAGCGCGGTCTATATATCGCCTTTCAAGGATAAAATTATTACCGAAAGGGTCGCGCTCTTTTCGGGAAAAATCGACTATTCCCACGGAAGTTCCATACCGTGCACAGCCTATCTCTACAGCTTCACCTACAATCATTTTACCTATTTTAGCGGGGAACGCATCTCCGTCTAAAACCATTTCTATCGTTGACGGTTGAACGCTTGGTAAATCTGTTAGTACTAATGTTTTTATGTTGGAACGGGTGGCGAAGAAAAATGACCACCAATCGCTAGACGGTGTAGATTGGAGTAAATCTTCGTAATGGTCATAAACTACTGCACCAAACGCGTCACGCATAATAATACGCACATTATTGGCATCTATATTTAAAAGAGTAACGGACGTAACAATTTGATCTAGTTCTAAAAGCACTTGTACAGTGTTACTTGAATCGGTGCTTACCGTTTGCTTGTCTGGTCCGACATTCATATCGAACATGCGCCAGCGATTAGTAGCGCCTTGGTCTATCCATTCTTCAGGGTGGTCCGGCGGGTACTTATTAGTGTTAGCACCGATTGACTCAAATAATTTGTGTACCTGCCCTAAGACTACTACTTGGTTACCCGCAGTGTAAGCGTCGTCCTCGTCCCATAAAGGGGCGTCATTTTCGTCTACGTTGCTAGTGACAACGCGAGGGGGTTCTTCTATCGCTATATCCGCTGCACGATAGCTAAAAGCGCCCCCCGGCGGGGAATCCATATCAACCATATAACTAGAAGGCAACAAATCCGACGTTGTAAGCTCTACTTGGTGGCCGTCAAAAATTACACCGCCAATTTGCCCTATGGACGGCCCGCTTACCGCCAATCTAACCTTATTAGTGCTTGCGGTATAGTCGGCAACAGAAAATCTAAACCAACCGTTGGGCAATGCCTGCGCGCGAGCAGAGCCATTAAGGTTTGATAAAATCGCCCCCGTTTGCACATTAAATCGCCCGTAGTTAAAACCGCCTATACCCATATACAAAAGAGAATTTGTATAGGTTGGGTACTGCTTGGCGTAAATAGAAAAAACATAGGCGCCTGCCGGAACGTCATACGTCGCACTAGCGCCGCTCCCATCATCCCTAAACCCGTATTTAAATTCTAACGTTACGCCGTCCACGCCGATTGCGGGGCCGCTAGTGCCTAAATCTTCCTGTCCGTTAGCATCCCAATCCAGCGTTGAGCTAGTGCCGTAATTAACGCCTGCCTCTTCATAAATAGGCCCTATAAAATCAAGTGTAGTAGGGTTATAACCTAGGCGTAAAGTATCCGCCGGAGCTATGGATAAAAATCCGTCCTGATCGTAGTAGGTAGCTTCGCTAGCGCGCGTAGAATCAAAATTTCTAAAAATTATAGGTTTAACTATTTTCAAGATACGCTCTCCGCTGGCATTCCGTCGGCATCCCAACGCTGCAATATTTTAGCAGTGTTTAACGTGTTTTTGGCGATAGCAAATTGAGAAGCTTCTAGTTGCTCGGTAAGTGTATCAATTCTATAAAGTAACTCATTAACGCTAGTCGTTGAAAGGCTTTGAGTCGCAGCCACATAATCCTGGGATTGAGCTACCTGCGACTTTTCGTAAGTATAACTTAATTCAGGTGCAGCCATAGGGGCGCTAACATTTATACCTGCTTCAGCCAATGTATTATTCAACTGGTCTATCGCCGTACGCACTGACAATACGCTGGTATTAACATCGTCAAGCTTATCGATTTGGGTTTGGTAAAACTTAAGTAGGTCGTCTAGTGCGGTTACTTGGGCGTTTAATGCTTCGAGATTTTGTTCTTCGTAACTTTGCTGCTCGCCGGTAGCGTCCGCCAATTCTTTGATGTTTTTAGATGTGGTGTAAAAGTCGCGTGCGTAGTCTTCGAAGCTCGCGTACAAATCCTGGCTAGGCTGCGTAAGCAAAGACAATGCATCGTCGAGCTGGCCTTCTTTTGGGAGAGGGCCGCCCGCTTTTGCGATAGCATTTGCCGCGATAATTTGCGCTTGGGCTTGGCGACGCGTAGCCAATTCGGCTTTTGACGACTGTAAGGTCATTGACTTAAGCGCAGAGTTCAGGCTGTCCGCTACCGCCTTGGTAGAGCTAAGCGCGTTGGTAGCAGTATCTATTTGTTTTTGAATCGCTTCTTTTTGCTTATCGGCGGCTTTGGATAATGCGCCGTAGGCATCATTAGCAGCGGCCTTTTTGGTGTCGCTCTCTTTCTCAAGTGCGGTTATGTATTGATCGGTAGCCCCACTAAGTTTAATAAGCGCGGCAAATTGTTTTTGCCCTGCGTCAGTAGCAAGGTTTATACCCGAAATAATATCTTTGAAACCTTCACGGCTGCTCGGTAGAGCTACACCTAGTTCTTTAAATGCGGCGCTAAGCGCGGTTTGGTTCGCTAAAAACTTATCGGTTTCGCTGAAAAATTTATCGTAGTATACCGCTAGCGAGCCCGCCAACTGATCGAAACCGCCCGCCGCATCTGCGATAGCTTGGGTCGCGTATACCGCATTAACGCCTACAGCCTGGAAATTAAGCTTTAAAGTTTCGGCGTATTTACCGAATATTTGAGTCTCGGAAGCCAAACGAATCATCGTTTCAAAAGCCGATTCCCCGATTTTTTGGAAGTCTTCTAAAACACTTGTTCCGCCTAAAAGCACTTCGGCCCAATTATCCAAAGTGCTGCCGAAGAAAGATTCAATTTCTTTTACAAGCGCATCGCCTTCTAAACCCTTCAGTGAAAGGTCCTGCGTTTTTACGGTTAGATCACCTATGAAATTGTCAAAATTAGTCCCGAATACCCCGGACGCTTCTTTAAGTGCTACGCTGGCATTTCTAAACACATCGCTAAATTGTTCGGCAAAAACCGCGTCTAGCTCTTCCTGTGATCTTTTTACCTTGGTGGAGGTTTTAACACCTAAAACTTTCTTGGTAGTTTTTACATCAGCATAGTTAAAAGCCTCAATAGTTGCACCGGCTAGGATATCAGCAAGCGAAGTACCGATAATGGAAATACCGGAATCAATAACCTTTTTGGACTTACTGAATATAGCGTCAAGAATAGTGTTGTTAATCGCCCCGCCAAACTCAGTCGCAAAACGTCCGGCCTGAGCCATAAAATTATTTAGTGGATCGTTTTGAGTAACGGTATTACCGAAGTCAAAAGCGTCACTACTCAAGCCGCGTTTACCCTGCTTTATACCCAAGGCGTTATAGTCGGCCGCGCCCACTAAAGTTTTGGCGAAACCTGCGGCAACATCTTGTATGCCTGAACGAATATCTAGCAACGCTGCCAGCATGTTTTCGTTTATGCCTAAAACATCGCTATCGCGGTTATTTAGAAGCGTAATACTATCGCCGATGGCCTGCGATTTTTTATTGCCCTCGCCTAATACTTTTGTTAACGACTGATTAGCTTGCTTGTAACCTGAAGCCATAGTGGCAAATTTAGCGTCCTGCTTTTTATTCCATATAGTCACGCCTGCGACAACCGCAAGCGCTACGGCTGCATAAATGCCGCCCGCCGCTAAAGCACCGCTAGCACCCTGCCCGCTGCTTCCTGCGCTTCCGGCAACACTCTGTGCACCAGATGAGGCTGCGCCTGATAAAACTTGCTGGAACTTAAGGAGAATGGGTTTAGTAACAGCCTGGTGCGCCATTTCGGCGAGCATCTTTTTAAAGCTGCCCACTATGCTATCAGCGACACCGGCAAAGCCATCTTCTAAATGCAGCCAAGTGTCAGCGAAAGCAGTGTCGATACGCTCTACCGCATCTTTGGTTAGTTCGGTGGCGGTCTTTAGCTTCTCTTGTGATTCCAAAACCTTTTCATTATTGATAAGGGTTTGAGCTTGGGCGCTTTCAATGCCCCCGTAGACTTTTAAAATGTTATTGCGAATATCATATTCAAGTTGCGCAGCTTTTGACGTCTCGCCCGACAAAGCGATAGAACGCTCTTGCTGTTTTATCATGTCGGCAATTTGCGCTTGCTGGCCAAATTGTTCAACGAGCTTTTTATTGTTGATTAGCTTCTCACGGTCTTGGCCGTTGAGAACATCATTGAGTTGAATCAGACCGTTTTTAAGGTCGTATTCGTATTGAACCGATTCTAGTTGGCCCTTGTCGCCCATAGCGGCAATATCAACCGCACGTTGACTTTCCATTAGAATTTTATCGCGCTCGTGCAAATCTGCGATATTAGCCAAGTTTATTAGTTGTTCTTTTTGCGCTTGGTTAAGCTCTTTCAGGTTTCCTTTTTCAGTTTCATAGCGGACGTCTGCCGCTTTAGAAACGACATTATAAAGATCAACTTCTTTTTGTAAGTTAGCGAGAGAGTCCGCGAACGTTTTTTGCAACTGTTCAGCTTGCTTGATAGCTTCTTCGGTGGCCTTCTTACGGTCTTTAGCGGCTTTCTCTTCGTCTTCACGCTTCTTTCTATTTGCGTTTATTTCTGCGGCGCGCTGTTCAGGGGTAAGACCAAAAGGGTCGTCACCTACTTCACTAGCGGTTTTTCTTATTTGCGCGGTTTTTGTTAAAGCGTCCTGGTATTGTTTATCCGCTTCTAACCATTTCATAACCGTGGCGCGTTCTTTTTCTAACGCCTCGGTGCTTTTTGTAACGTCCGTTATTTTCACGCCCGTGAGTATATTGTTCCCGCCGTTTTGCGGAGCGAGAGCTTTATTTAATTCTTCTAAACGGGCCGTTAAACGCGGTATATCCTCCGCGCTTATGCCATTTATACTTGCGGCCAAACCTTCGGATATATCCGTTATGAAATTGCCTAAACCGCTTGCCGCACCTGCTAGGGCGGTAGTTATATTAACGAGGCCTTTAGCTAGGGAGGCTATACCATCCTGAAAAGCGGGGTCTTTGACCTTTTCGCTAAAGGCCGTTAATTCCGGTAGGGCTTCCATAGCCACTGCGTTAGCGACGCCCGTAAAGGTTTTCTGCAACCGGCTAAGGTTATCGTTAAACTCTTCGGCTTTTTTAGCGGCGTCAGCGTCGAGCACTTGGCCAAGCTTTTCAGCCTCGGCGGCCATATCAGCCAATCCGGTTTTGCCGCTGTTGAGCAGGGGTATTAGCTCGGCTCCACTTTTGCCGAATAAATCCATGGCAATAGCGGTTTTAGTGGCGCCATCTTCAAGCCCACTTAAACGGTCGGCTACTTCTAAAAATAAGTCGTTAGTGCTTTTTAGCTTTCCTGCGGTGTCCTGGGTAGTTATTCCCAAATCAGCAAGAGCGTCCGCCGCAGAACCTTTACCGGTACTGGCCGCTTCCGCTAAATTTTTATTGAATTTACCGAGGGCACCAACTAAAGATTCAAACGCTACGCCGGATAAATCCGCTGCATAATTTAGTTTGGAAAGGTCGCCTACCGACACCCCGATTTTTTGGGAAGCCTTGGACATTTCGTCTTGAAGGTCTATTGAATGCTTAACCAAGGCAGTAAACGCAGTGCCTACACCTACAGCGAAAAGTGAACCGGCCTTGGCTACCTTTTCGATATCTTTTTGCATTTTAGCAGCGGCAGCGGCAGAAGCCCTCTCAGCTTTACTAAGAGGGCCGACATAGCCGCCAATTTCGGCAACTAGATTAAGGGTTAATGATCCGAGTGATCTATTTGCCATTGCGTGTCCGCTTCGTTGCTAGTTGCTCGTTGCGCTTACTTATCGCCCTGAATAAGTTTAACACGTCTTCGGGTTTCGCTATATACTCATCCTGCACGCGTTCGGTTTTCGGTAAAAAGTCTTCTATTTCCGCTTTGTGACCGTTTACTGTTAGCAGGTACTTAGTAAGCATCGCAAAGCCCCTGTCTACCCTGCGCCCTACATTCAACGATCCACGCTTGTTTATGTAGGCGACCCATTGCAAGGATTCTGCATGGGTCATATTCTCCTTGGCTTCTTTGATTGTTCTACCGCCGACCCCGCTTAGCACTAGCTCGTGCCAAAACTCGTCGGCGGGTGTTAGTTTTTTGTTTCGCCGTCCTGTTTTTCTTTAGGCGTATTTTCTTTTTCCACTTGGTTAATGGCGGTTACGAATGTCAGCAATAAACCCGTGTGGAATTGGTCGGCGGTTTCGTAGGGGATAGCCTCTTCGCCGTTTTCACCCAAGCGCACGAGGCGCGACACACGGCGAACCATAATCGAGCTTTCGTCGTCGCGAGCTTTGTAAATAAATTCAAAATCGGCAGCGGATAATTCGCGCTTGATAAAAATATCAAACTCGTTAACCACTTCGTCTTGATTTTCGTCAACGTGTTTCCAGCTAACGCTTTTACGCACGTAGTCGCCTTTGATAAAAGCGCCTGCCGCGATTAATTTTTGTAAATCCATAAATGCCACCTAGTAATTTTTAGTTTTATGAAAGTTAAAAACCGGCCCCGAAGGGCCGTAAAGCAACTGCTACTTAGGTACTGAGTACCGCAGGAACTAGCACAGGATCGCCGGAAATCTGAATACCGACGTTGGACTGTACCACAGAGTTTTGCTGGAAGCTGAAAGGGAAAGCGTTCATAAAACCGTTGAACGTTAACCAAGTACGGCTATCAGGTAACTCAAAGTCGCCCGCTGTATCCACGGTAGGCGGTACGCCTGGTGCTTCTGACCAACCAATAGCCCATTTCAACGTAACGCCCGCGACCTTCAATTGGTGCAAACGAATATGTGACGGGTCTTGCGGGTCGAAGTTAATGCCAAAAGTTGCCGTACCTGGTGTTGCCAAGCCTGCTTCGTAACTACGCGCGGTATCACCCAAGCAAGTAGTTTCGATTTGGTCTAAAGTTGAATCCAAACCGTCAATCGACGTAACGCAGCCTACAATTAAAATGCTGTCGTCAGCCGGATCAATGGCGTATAGGTCGGTGCCTTGCGTCTTCATTTGATCGCCTCCAAGTTAAAAAGCTTTGCTTTACAGCAATGCGTTACCGTCAATTAACCAAAATTAACGAATCCGGTTTCCCGAATTTTGTACACATAATACGCGCTTGCTCGCGCGCGTACCAGTAAATTAAGTGCGTGAGTTTATGAAATCCACGTCGAAACTGTAATGGTAATTTTTTGTCGCTTCGTCACGGTCTTCGTCTCCGAAGCGCACGACATAAGCTTGAAGCTCAAGGGCATTATTTAACGCAAGAGAAACCGCGCGAACCGCTGCCGCGCTTTTGCCGTAAACGTCCACCTGAACGGTATAATGGTCTTCGGTAGGTCGCCCGCTAATAAAATTTTCAGGAAAGCCCGAAACGTTTTGCCATACGGCGTAGGGGTAAATTCTTGCTGATTCCTGCGGGGCTAAACCGAACGGGTAGAGGCGAAGCGGGTCGTTTAAGCCGCCTGTGCCTAATAAAGCTTTTACGGCGGTACTTTGTGACACTATCCCGAATATGGGTGCAAACATTATTTACCCGCCTTTGCTATGGCTTTATCCAAAGCTTTCTCGTATTCACGGACGAAGGTATCAGTAACCGTACCTATATTTTCAGACAGCGCCGGGCGTACAAAAGGATGCGCAGGGGTTTTCTCGTTGCCTAATTCCAAATGGCGCCAATAGGGGGTAGGTGCCTTTTTACCGTCAACCAATTTTGTACGGCTACTGGCTCCGCCTAAAATACCTATTTTAAAAGCTAGGTCGCCTGTGCGTTTAGCGTAGCGACTATCCCATCGTAAATCCGCGTTATCTTTTATAGAACGGACCGTAGCAGGATCGTCGAAAGTCTCAGCACGTTTCTTTATATCATTTACCACAAAACGTGCGGCTTTACGTAGTGCGGCTCGCCCGCCCTTATACTTGACGTCATTGGTTACGGCCTCGAATTTCTTTTTGAGGCTTTCCAATCCCGTAAGCTTAAAGGAGACTTTATCAACCACGTTGAACTCCCAGCAAAGCGCTTAAAGCCTTGCCTGATTTAATTTCATCTAGCCGCCATTGGCACCACGCTAATTCGTGGGCCCATTCATCGCGCTCAGGCGTGACTATATCATTTATGGCGTGACCCGTCACTGGCCATGCCATTGAGCCTTTGTCTGCGGTGATAGTGGGCTTACCGGCCAATACCGCATCTACCGCCGAATTGCTGTTGTAAGTAATCACAAGGGCCGCGCCTGCTAGGGCTTCGTCAAGCGTACCGCGTGAGCGCTCCGTGCCTCTAACTATCGCGCGGTGGCCCTTGCGCAGTGCTTCGGGGTGCGGGCGAAAATGTACAGGCATTCGGTAATGCTCTGCAGCTTGCTGCGCGGTTGCGCTATACCACGGAAGTAAGTCTTGTCCGCGTAAGCTGGCGTCGCCTGGCACCTGGCCCATAATTAAAATATATTTGCCTTCGCGGTTCCATGGCTTTAAGGGGCCGAAATTTTGCTTGAATCGTTCGCCGTTGTCTTTGGGGGCTGGTGCAAAAGTACCGTAACCGTTGAGCCCGTTCCAAGCAAGTGATGTCCAGTTAAAACGGTCCGAAAAATATCCTCTCTCCATGACCAAAACTTCTTTTCCTTCAGCTCGTAAAGCTTTGCCCGCACGCCAGCCCCAACACGCGACGAATTTAGTTTTACACCTTGCATAGCTGGTTAGCGTTGAATGTATTCCAAGAGCCTTAAGGCCCTCGGCTAACGCTGCTTGGTGCGCTAGCTGGTGCGGTGCGCGGTGCGAGGCTACTATGGTAAAGTGCATAGAATTGAGCCAATTCCCATTAACGAGCCTTTATCTACGAACTCTACGGTTTCGTAGTTTCCTGATTCTTTTATTTCCTGCCAAAGAATAGGCACTTCAACCTTATTTTTATGTACCTTTTCTATTTGACCGGTGCCTACGATATCGTGAAAAGCTACCAGCTCCGCTAAGGGCGCGTAGTTTGCAAAGTCAGTCGCTACGCCTTCGTAAAGGTGGTTGCCGTCAATTAATGCCGCGTCGAACGGACCTTGCCCATAAACCTTTTCGATTATTGCGTCGTCGGTACTGTCACCAAAAATTACTTCGATATCGTAGCCGCGCTGAATCAAATCACGCGCTGCAGCTTTAAGGCTGGTTTTGGAAGTGCAACGGCCCCAAAGCCCGCCGGGTAAATCGACTGCGACTCCCTTGCTACCCTTAGGTAGATTAATCATTACTTCGTGGAACGTGTCGCCGTGACGTGCACCTATTTCAAGGTAACTTTTAACGCCTTTGTCTTTCAGCAATTTTATATAAGATCGAAGCTCATATTCGTTTTGCGAGGCTCTACGGCCTGAGAGTGTTTTTAACATGTTAAGACTTCCTCTAAAGGCTTTTTAATAAAGCAATCCAACGTGGTCACGCGCGAGCAATTAACTATCGTCGTTCTTGTTCTTTTGGACAAATGTAAAAATTGTTTGCGCCACATATCGCACTTGTTCGCATTTGGGTTGCTGGTTTGGTCGTGGTCACCATGCCAGTGCGTACCGTATTTAGTAGTGCAATCATAGCCAAGTAAAATAATTTTAGCCGCGCCGAACTCTATGGCCAATTCAATAGCCCGCAAGCCAGAATTAAACGCCCCGTAGCGGTCATGAAAACGTATTTTAAACCGATCCGCCGCAGTGCGTGAACATGTCCAGCGTTCGGCGGGGGAATCTATTTTATTACCGTAGTTTGCCCAAAAGGCATTATCGCCTCCGTAAATAATATCGGCAAAAGGCGCTAGTTCCCAGCTTCTATTCACGGCTATAGTTTTTATATCGTTTTCGCCGATTAAGCCGCAGTCTTCAGCAGTAAGCGAAGGGCCACTAGCGATACATGCTACGGTTTGCCCTTGCCACCTGGGGTTATTGCCCATCGTTTACGCCTGCCGATACTGGTGCTGTTAGGTACTCCAATCCGCTATCGTTATCGGGTAGCCATCCTGCCGGATTGTAAATTTTGCATAAGTGGACAATGCGCATTTCGGCAGTGAGTTCTGGCAAAAAGCGAATCGTTACGCGCGCGAGAATTTGGGCTTGTGTGGTATGCGAGGCGATAAATTCTTTCGCACTTAGGAAGTCCACGGCAGCGGGCACCGAAGCGTATTTATTCTGCCAAGTAATAACAACTTCGCCGGTTACCGGGTCTTGCGTTCTTACTTGCTGCTGTATTGTGATCCGGTGCCGTAACTTGCCTGCGTATAAGCTCATAGTTTGCCCTTATCTGAAAGCCGGGTCGCGTTTAGGGTAAAGCAGCGCAGTAACAGGCGCAGGCAAGTAGCCGCGCTCGTAGGCGTCGTCCGCATTGGTATCGCGGTCTTTGTAAAGGTAGCCGAGCATAAGAAGTACAGCCGCCTGAACATTAGCGGGAACACCTACGGGCTCGCCGTCGCTATCTACCTCGACTTGGCCGCTGCTATCAAGAAACTCGCCTGCGCGAGATTTAAGATAATCGAGCACCGCAGCGCTCGCACCTTCAATCTTCAATTCTATGTCATCGTCTTCGTCATCGATGATAACGCGCAAGTGTCTTTTGCCTTGTTCAAGGGATACCAGCATCATTATATTTTCATCCCATTAACCAAATCGCGGCCATTGGTGCCGTTCTTGCCGTCACGCCCGCGCTTAACAGCCAAGCGCCAGCCCTTAGTGCCTTCGCCTGGTTTCTCGGTGGTAGGCTCTTCGCAATGCCACACCGCACCGGCCCATGTAACCATATCGCCTTGCTCGTGCGTGTCGTATTCACGGTACACGCCCTTATAAACAGGTACGGGGATGCGTGCTTTATGCTCTACAACCGCGCCGCTTGATTTAGAAATATTTACCGAAAATTCGCGGGCGTTAATTTGTTCGAAATTAATTTCGGCTACACCTTCAACCAAACATTCCCAGCCGCGCATAGCTTCGCTTTTCTCGAAGGTGCGGAATAGACCGCCTTTATGAATCGCGTAAGTGTTTCGCGGGTAGCTTTTAGCCTCGTCAATGGCTGGTAGTATTTCGAGCGCAACGGCGTCGCGCCCGTCCTCTCCGTCTTTTCCGTCGCGTGGTAACTGGATAGCTGCGACCGCTTTTGTTACGGCCTCGTCTACCATTTTTTGCGCTTGTTCTATGGTCACCGTTTCGGGCGCTTGGCGTTTTGCGTAGGCTTGTTCTATTAGAGCTTCGACCTCTTCGAGTGTGAAGCTTTTACCGTCTTCGCCCTTCTCGCCTGGTGCGCCATCTTTAGGGGCCGGAATTTGGGCTACTGCTTCAAGGATAAGGGGTTGCACTTCCTCAAGGGTAATGCTCTTGCCGTCTTCGCCCTTCTCGCCTGGTGCGCCATCTTTAGGGGCCGGAATTTGGGCTACTGCTTCAAGGATAAGCGGTTGCACTTCCTCAAGGGTAATGCTCTTGCCGTCTTCGCCCTTCTCGCCTGGTGCGCCATCTTTAGGCACGGGTATTTTTGAAGCCGCCAATTCGGCAGCTTTCTCTATTTCTGTTTCCGAAAAAGTAACAGGCTGCTGGACTATAGCTTTTACTTCAGTTAATTGATTTTCAAGCCCTTCCATTCTAGTCAAAATAGGCGCTACTGCCTTCGCGCAGTAATCGCGAACGGTTGCCGCTATAGCTTTGGCTTGGTTTTCCAAATCTTTTAAGTTCATAGCTGTTTCAATTCCCGTTCGAAAAATAAGGCGAATATTTGGGCCGATTTTTGACTGTCTTCATTTTCCGCTACCGGCTCTATTACCTCAACCGTGGCCGGTACTACTTCGTGCCCTGGTGTGGTTTGGGTATCGAATGGGTCTTCCTGTGAATCGCGTTTCGATAAAGCCTCAAGCGAATAATTTTGTTGCTGCATGTAAATCGTATCGCCGCCTTTAATAGGCGGTAGATTCACTTTGCGACGACCTTCGTTTGGTGTGTAGAGCGAATCTTTTATCGCTTGGCCTAAGGTACGATAAAGCGTGGAGTTATCCATGCGCAGTAACTTTTCAAGGTCACATTCAATGCCATAAGTGTCGGGCAGCGCGAGCCCTTCGTCAAGGCAAAGCTCCAAATTTTCGATAAGCGACTGTAAGCAATCGCTATAGTAAATTTGGTTCATATCTTCAATTTTTTGGCCTGCGGGAATCGCTGCGAAGCCAATTTTGAAAGCGGGTACATGAAAGGTCGAGCAAATTATTTCGGCATTAAGCTTTAATTGTTCAACCAACTGAGAATCTACAGCGGTAGCTTGCATTTGTTCGAACTTCAAGCCGTCGCCTAATATGGCCACGTTGCCTGCTTTTGTTCCGCTGAATTCTGTAATGAAATACTGTTTCATACGCTCGGCTGTTTCGTCTGAAATAGCCCCGGGTGCACTAAGAATGCCGCCTGGCTGTGCGCCATTCTCAAAAAAAGTTGCCGATGCACGTTGTAGCTTTATGCCGCTGGCTGCTGCGATAGCGTTAGCGTAAAGAGGCGGTACGCCTACGAGTGGATGAAATAGGCAGTTCATACGGTCATGAATTATTGAGCTTGCAGGCACTAAAACAGTTTCTTGCAGGCCGCTTAACTTATCGGGCGATAGCTGATAATAAATAGTGCCATCGTTAGTTTCCATAACCCGAACTAAATTAGGATTCAAGATATACAGGGCCACAACCACGTTACGCGCGTCGTATTCTTTCAGGACGTAGGTGTTACCGTAGCAAAGCTTTGACATTATCCACCATTCTATAAACTGGATAATGTTTTGGTAACGGTTTGGGCGGCGTAGGACGGGACTAAAAGCAGCACTTGAAACTTCCTCCCAGATACCGGCGGGAGTACGCTTCTTTAAAAGCGGTTTCATTTTGCCGATATCGGAAGAGATAAGCGTAACGCAAGAGTAAACCGCGAAATTACAAAGCGCGGTCATTTGGGTAATTTCTTCGTTATTCTGCCAAGCGCCTGGATACCAATCGCGAATAATTGACCTCCAGCCGCCTCGGTCATCTATACCCGACAATGTAAGTGCTTTTTTAACAGCCTTGAAAAACTTCATGCCGGGTATATTCATTCGCGAGGCTTCCGCTTATTAAACTCTGCTGTCAATGTACGATTCTACATCGGTCTTTGTAATTTGACCGTTTGCACCTGTGCCCGTTACTAGCGCCAAATCAACTTTAAAATCTTCCGCAATCTTTTTAGCCGCTACGCTTACGTGAAAAGTTTTAGCTTCGTGGTGTTCGGGTTCTTGGGAATTCAACACTAGCTCGTGTGTTTCTTTTACTTCGAGTGGTGGCGGCGTATTAACTACGGGTTTACTAATTGCTTCTGTGTTCTCGGTGTAGTAACCGTGCCCTAGCTTTTGCAAAATTTCAGCAAAGCGCTTTTGCATCGGAACGGTGCGAGAGTTCTTTTCGTAAGTGAATGATACTAACATTTTATTCTCCTATTAAAAAGGGGGCCGTTAAGCCCCCTGATTATACATTGGGATTATTGGCCCCACTGTACGCCGGACAAGTAAGACACCGCAGATAAGCGGCGGCGCTGCCAGTTAATGAAACGCTCGGCACGGAATGCAGTACTGTTAGTTTGGAACATTGACACCACAGTAGTAGCAGTGCCGGTAGCACTGTTATTAGTTGGGTTATCAAGCATTTGCAGTGAAGCCTCTTGCGACGCATCGATGGTTACTTGGCCGTCGTCTGCTAACCAGATATCGCTAGCATTAGCCAAAATAACAATGCCGCCGTCTGAGTCAGATGGCAAGTAATCAGACACGATCACAGGCACGCCCATGAAAGTACCGCCGTTAAGGGTCAATCCTGGGAACTCAGATTGGCCTAATGGATTTTGCAACAAGCTAAGAGCTAGTGCAGTTGTTGAATCCATTATGTACACGGCACTACGTGGAGCGTTACGAGCAGCAATGAACGGAGCCCAAAGCGCTTGCACGTCCGCACGGATATCGTCGGCAGTGGAACCACTTGAAGGGATGGGCGTAATACCGTTAGTGATTGAAGCCGGAGACACGTTAGCTACCGCAGCTTTAGCTGGGTTAACGAAGTCGATATCCGCACGCTCAATTACAGCATCCGCCAAAGCGTCACGTACTAAACGTTCTGCAGACGGATCGCTGAAGCGGATAAGCTCGTTAGTTAATACTGCGATAGCTGCAATTTTAGCCCAACGCAATTCTACCGCGTTGAAGTCAAAAGCAGTTAAAGGCTTCGGTGCGCCTTCGCCTACCCAACTTGCAGAACCCCCAGAAGTTTGGCCCGCGATGCGCACGTTAAAAGGGATACGGCGCAAAGCTGGAATGAGGCCAGTGCCGAATTGGCCTACAATAGTACGTGGGCGCAAAAACTCTACGAAGTCGCCCGCAAAATTTTGATAGTCAACCAAAGGGGCCGCCCAATTTGCGTCGAGGGTAGTACCTGCTTCAACGGTAGCTTTCATCATTGCGCCGAAATCTACGCCGCGCGCTTGATGCTCAAGAGCTTTAACTACACGCTCGTTGTGGCCGTAGTGATTCTTAGCCAATTCCAAAGCCATGCTTGGATTGCCTTTAGAGGCAAGCTTACACATCGCAAAACGCGCGAATTCAATACCTGGTTCGAGTTTTTGGGTGTTCTTGGCAACCGCTGGAACTGCGCCTCGTGGGTTGTTAGAAGGGCTATTTTCTACCGGCTTAGCGCTGGCGATGTTAGCCTTTTCCATTACGTCAAGGCGGCCTAAATGCTTGGTCAAGTCTTCAACGTCGGCAACAAGAGTATCGAACTCTTCTTGTTGAGCAGCATCAAGGGTTAAGCCCTCATCGCCTGCTTTTTCCATTATTTCGGACATGCGTTTTTGTTTTGCTTCGCGAGACGCTTTAGTACTCGCAATTTGTTCGGCGATAGTAGCCATGTTTAATTCCTCGATAAGTTTTGGGGTTTTAGGTTTTTGCTTCGTCGAGTCGCCGACACTTTTTACAACGGTACTTACAGCTTTGCGAACCTTGGAGCCTGGCGCGGCGCGGTTCTGGTCAATCGATTTAATTGTACGGATATCCGCTTCCATGTTCGCCGCTACTGTTACACCTGATAGCTCGAACCAATCCCACTTTATGAATCTTACGCCGTAACTGCCTTCTATTCGTGCGGTCTCTAAAGCGCGGAAACCGATAGAAAGGCCGCGTACTAATCTGTATTTTATAAGTTGCCAAGCTTCGTCTAGGCGGTCTTTTAAAAGGCCTGGCTCTTCGATTTTCACCATGTCTATGGTTACTTCAATTTGCTTTTTGCTATTTACTTTGGCTGAGGTAACGTGGCCTACAGGCTGGTTATGGTCGTGCTGCATCAAAAACGGAATAGGTAAAGTGTATTCTGCACCGTCCGGTTCTACTATGTCGTCTGCACGGTCTGGTGTAGGCGTGCTGGCAATACCTACAATTTGGCGCTTTTCTTCGTCGACGGCTTTTATATGCATCGTGCTATAGGCGCGTTCTTTTGACATTTGCAAGACTCCGTTAACGTTTGACCGAATACACTTGATATTTTTTAGCTGGCTTAATGTCTTCTTTAGCCTTGGCGCCTATGGACATAATCGCAGCGACTACCCCATCGACGCGACCTTTGGCTTTGTCTTTGGCTACCTTGCGGTTACCCGCAGCATCGCTTTCAATTACCGCGTTAGCCGCGCACCATGTCATTACGGGATTGCCGTCATGCATAATGCCATTATTAATAAGCTTCTCTTCGAATAAATCCAAAGCGGGGGCCATATCTTTATAGCCTTGGCCGAACCCTATCATGTTGGGTAAGGTGATAGCTTCATCGGCTGCAACCTGCTTTAAATCTTCGATGCGCCACATATCGTAACATATAGAACTTAAATTGTAACCCTCGGTAATTTGCATGATACGTTGCAACACGAACCGCTTACTGACAGCTTTGCCTGGTGTCAATTCAAGATAACCATGTTGTGCCCAATTGACGTAGTCAACTCGGTCTAAATCACTTTTTTTCTTTATACCTTCTGCAGGTAGCCAAAACCATTCGCGTAGGCGCCAAACAGGGTCGTCGTCTGTAGGTTCGAAAGCCAGCACGAAAGCGGTTAAATCGGTGGTCGATGAAAGGTCGAGGCCGCCGTAGCACTTACGGTTTTTGTAAATATCATCGTCAACGAGTTTATCCGCTGCGTTAAACCATGCCTCGTATGTAATCCATGGGTTTGCCGCTTCGGTCCAAATGCAAAAATTCAAACGCTTAACGAGTGATTCTTTGGCCGGCATGCCCTTGGCCTGCGTAACCTGGTCGCGCAAATACTTGGGCTCAATCGTTTTGCCTAGCGAGGGGTTCGCCTTTGCCCAGCAAGATTCGTCCTTGAAAGGATCGTCTTTTTCATCCAGCGCGCAAATATAGGCGAACATAGTATCATCGTCCCGTGACCCCGCGCTTACCTCGGCGCCAAATTGCCTGTACTCCCAGCACACTGACTTCTTATCTGTGCCTGAATTCGTGATAGCAATTAAAATAGGCTGTGTACGAAATTTAAAACCGGCGCGGATCATTTCAACCACTATGCCGTTTTTGTGCTCGTGCAACTCGTCAATTAGCCCAACGTGGGGGCGCGGTCCGCTTTGACCGTCGTCAGATGAAATGGGGCGAAAAAAGCTTGCCGTTTTATGGTACGCAATATCCCATTCTTTGCCTTTGCCTCCTGACATGCGCAAATTTTTAGTAAGGTCCGGTGACTGATCAACCATAGCTACGGCGTCGCGAAACAAAATCATGGCCTGATCACGTTTTGTTGCTGCGGCGTATACCTCAGCCCGCGCTTCGCCGTCTGCTACTAAGCAGTAAATTCCTATGCCTGCGGCGAGTGGGGATTTACCGGAACCCTTAGCAGTTTCGATGTAGACAGTGTTGAATCTACGGTGTCCGGTGTCTTTCCACTTCCAACCAAAAACACTGCCGACAATAAAAGCCTGCCACGGCTGAAGGTCGAAGGGCAGGCCCTCGAACTTTCCGCCGTTAAGCCGAAGCACAATAGGAAAAAAATTAATAACGTGAAGGGCTTTCTCTAAATCCCAATATATGCCGCGCTTTTCTTGTTCTTCAAGATCGCGCAAGTGGCGCGCGCAAGCCGCCCGGACGTGGGGGCCTGCGGCGGCTTGTCCGTTCGCTACATCTTGGGCGTATTGCGTAACAATATCAGTTGAAATAATTTGCGGCTGCACTCTCTGGACCTCTTTCTTTAGTGCCTGTTTTTATTTTGGATCGCGCAAGAGGGTTAAAGCCAAGTTCTGCCGCTAACTGGCGAAGTTGTCCCGCGTGCTTATCACGTATAGCAGTCCAAGGATTAGTAACCAGCTTGCGGTTATCATCGTCGTCTATTTCTTCCCACTGCTGGCCGCCGTCTTTTTTCAATGCGGTTTCAGCTTCGACGTAGTTGCCGTAGGTGGTGCAATAAATTTCTAAAAGGGCGCGGTCGACCATTTCCAATTCGCCTTTAGCTTTAAGCGCGGCAATTATGCGTTTCCACTCTTTTATTTCTTCTTTACCGAAATAAAGGGGCATTTCAGGCTCGTCGCTTGACCAAACCTTGTTTGCGACCGGTTCGGACGGCTTAACGGGTGGGGGAAAGACCAAATCTTTTTGTGTTTTTACCGTTTTTTTAGGTGGTGAACCGGGCGCTTTTGCAGGCATAGAACTTTACCTCGTAGTTGATATTGAACACTTTCCGTGGAACATTCGCCGTGGAACTGTCTATTTATACAGGTTTTTTGTAAAAAGAGA
>Ga0247731_1000050_pt1 | contig 45831 bp, 38 predicted proteins | sample UWRJL088202R2_FD_180938 | JGI IMG/M metagenome (GOLD analysis project Ga0247731, IMG submission 180938) | Plant litter microbial communities from Arlington Agricultural Research Station in Wisconsin, United States - UWRJ-L088-202R-2 | ecosystem: Environmental > Terrestrial > Plant litter >...
ATCCAATGCTCTATTTCAATTCTTCCTTTATGCGTTTTACCTTCGTCAAACACTACGGCAGTTTCTGAAAACAAATTGGCATACGTCACGGCGTCAAATTCATTCTGTGCTTTAATCAAGTCTGTTAGTACTTTTGGTAAGTTCATTGTTATTATTTTTAAAGATTATTAAATTGTTGGTACAGTACCGCCATCGATTACATATTCAGTTCCTGATAAATAACTGGCTCTCGGAGAAACAAGAAAACCAACCAATTCAGCTACTTCTTCCGGCTCAGCAGGTCTGCCGTATGGTATTCCTCCCAATGCATCCATTACGCCTTGCTGTGCTTCTTCTACTGTGCTATTGGCATTTCTTGCAATCTCAGCCAACCAAGCTTTTGATGCTCCTGTATTAATCCATCCAGGAGAAACAGTTAACACGCGAACACCTTTAGGCGAAACTTCATTTGATAGACTCTTACTATAATTTCTTAATCCTGCTTTTGCAGCTGCGTAAGGTAATGTAGAATCATATAATGGTAGTTTGCCTTGAATAGAGGCAATGTGAATAATAACTCCGTTTTTTCGCTCTAACATTTGAGGTAAAAATCCCCTGTCAAGTCGAACTGGAGCAAGCAAATTAGCCTGTAGGGTTGATTCCCAATCTTCATCAGATAATGCAGTAAAACCACCAGCAGGTGTTGTTGAAGAACCAAGATTGTTCACCAAAATGTCAAGCCTTCCGTAAGCCGACAGCACTTCGCTGACAACTTTTTGTGTTCCTTCTGCTTTACTTAAGTCGGACGGAATGAAATGCAACTTGCTGTTTTCTTTTTCCGGTGCATTTCTTGCAGTGATAATAACCGTTGCACCAGCTTGTAGCAGTCTTTCTGCAATTGCTCTTCCCGCTCCTTTTGTGCCTCCTGTTACTAAGGCAATTTTGCCTGATAATTCGTTTTGATAATCCATCTTATACGTTTTAAAATTGTTAGGTACAAATTTCTGAAGTATGTAAGTTTCTCACAAGTACGGAATTACGATTCGAATAGGGATAAATTTTTCCCCTATTGCAGGAATTGGTAGATAGGTTTACTTTTGTAGTATGTATGAGAGAAAAACAATACCGAACTTAAATTGTGGACTTGATCTTATAGGTGAAGTGCTCTACGGCAAATGGAAGATACGTTTGCTTTGGTTTATTAATGAAGGATTTCAAAGACCGAGCGAATTGCAACGCAAAATACCGGATGCTTCACGCAGGGTTTTAAATATTCAGCTGAAGGAATTAGAAGATCATGAACTTGTTTCAAAAGTAATTTACCCTGTTGTGCCACCAAAAGTTGAGTATAGCCTGACGGATTTTGGAAAAACACTAATTCCCATAATTGCAGCTATTGGGAGCTGGGGAGATGAGCATGAAGAGCGTTTACGATCACTTATTTTAAAACGTTTAGATCAAAATTAAGATGTAGAAAAACGGATACTCATTTTGTGTTTTACCCTCAGTTAACTTTTCTATATTTACAGAGCTTATCATTCTTTAGATAAGTAATTTATGAAGGTTCAAATTTGTGCCAAATTCGTATTTTTGAAAAAGATTTCTTCTTAAATGAAATGAAGTTGGAAGATATATTACCAAATCCTACTTTCATTTCATAATATCAATAAATTACTTACATTTACCTCCGTTTTTTGATAACCACAACCCCTACATTTATGTTAAATTGCAAGTATTTAGCAGCTTTTCTAATCCTTTTCTTTATTACCTCTTCTATTTATTCCCAGAATAAAACAATTGATTCATTAGAAATGATATTAGCTAATCGTAAAATCAGTGATACTACACGCATTAATACGATTATTGCTGGTATGGATAACACAGTCATGTTGAGCAAAGCGCACGTAGCATTCTACAATCAATTATTTCCTATTTTTACTAAAGGACTGACAACGGCCAAACTTAATCCAAAAATAAAACGAAAATATCAATATGCTGCTGGTGTGTATTACTACAATACCGCAAAAAAAGAAACAAAAGAAGGCAACAAAAACGCACCAACTCACTTTGATGAAGCTATAAAGCATTGGAAAGACTCAAAAGACTATAAGCCAATGGCATTAGCGCTAGTTGGTAAAGGTACTTACTACCGCCATATTGCCGACTGGCCCAAAACGTTTAAATACTTTTTTGAAGCATTAAAATTCTATGAAAGCATTAATAATGAAGACGGAATATCAACTGTTAATATGGAAATAGGAACTGCTTGTCTGGCACAGCATGACTGGGAAAAAGCTATTTTTCACCTAAAAAAAGCATTACCCTATTTTGAGGTTCCTGAGTCAGAATTAAATAAATCAGACCGCCATAGTTTAGCCGTAATTTATAATAACATAGGCACAGCTTACAGCCGTCTTAAAAATTTTAATGAAGCCCACAATAATTTCCTAAAAGCGCACAGGTATATCAAACAAAATAAAGATCCGCAGTCAGAATCGATGGTTTTAGTACAATTAGCTCAATCCTCTAGTGATTTGGGCAATTTAGCTGAGTCGGAAGATTATTTAAAAAGAGCATTAGATTTATGCAATGACGATACTTCAAAACAAGGAGTTTATGGGAGCGCTGCACGCATTAATTTCAAAAATAAGAAATATGATAAGGCGGCTGCGTATGGTGAATTAAGCTACAGCTTAGCAAAAAAAAATAAAAGTATCAATTCGCAATCGGGCATCACGTCTTTGCTATACAAAATTTATAAAGAAAGTGAACAGTATGAAAAAGCATTAAAAATGTATGAAGCGAATATTGTAATAAAAGATTCTACAAATTTAGATGCCTCAAAAAACGAATTGGCGCAACAAGAACTAAAATATGAGTTTGAGAAAAAAGAACTGCAGCAAAAAATAATCCAGCAAAAAAAATTAGCGGCAGTTACCCTGGAACAGCAAAAGAAAGTTACAGCCGTTAAACTTGAAGCCCAAAAGAAAACGACTCTTGAAACTTCAAAAAACAAATTAGCCCGCCAACAGTTATTATATGATTTTGAAAAAAGACAGCTGAACCAAAAACTAATTCAGGGAAAGAAAGTAGCTTCTATAAAACTAGATGCTGAAAAGAAAACGGCCGTTAAAAATAACTGGTTAATTGCAATTTCTTCCCTTTTCTTGCTGTCTTTGCTAGGTGCTTATTTCTATTATCGAAACAATAAGCAAAAACAAGCGATTACTGTTTTAGAAAAAAACCAAATAAAACAAAAGTTGCTCATTACCCAGATGAACCCACATTTTATATTCAATTCGGTACAGAACATCAGAAGCCTAATCAATAATAAGCAAAACGACGAAGCGGTAGATTATCTGGGGAAATTTTCAAAACTCACCCGACAAATCCTTGAAAATTCTAACGAAAACTACATATCGCTGCAAGAAGAACTAGAAATGATTGAAAATTATCTTTCTATTCAGCAACTGCTCTATGAAAACAAATTCAAATTTACTATTCTAGCAGAAGAAGGAATCGATAGTGAATCAATATTCTTACCGCCAATGCTAGCACAGCCATTTATTGAAAACGCTATCAAACACGGATTGAGCAATACTTTGGAAAATGGAAAAATTGCCGTTCATTTTTATCTAAAAGAAAACAAGCTATTTTTTGAAGTGACGGATAATGGTAAAGGTTTTGGTACCAGCACACAATTAAGCAATCACAAATCGCTAGCCATGACTATTACTAAAGAACGCTTAGTTTCTTACACCAAAAACAAAGATTTTATAGTGCAAACCAATAATCTAATCATGCCAGATGGAACGATTGAAGGCGCAAAAGTTGTTTTTGAAATTCCTTATATTTATGAAAATTAAATCCTCAATATGTCGCGACAGCAGTCATTGACAACATCTAAAAATTAAAAAAAAATGTAAAAAACTAAATTTAAATAAGTTATAATTTAGTTTTTAAACTATCAAAAAAGTCAAGATTAGAATTAAGTGTTCGATTATATCCTTGACACTCCACAAAAAAAGCCTCAGTTTTCACTGAAGCTTTTTTTGTGGAGTGTTTTTCTTCTATTATCAATTCCCACAACTATATATCCAAAATTTTAGATGTATCTTCAATCAGCGACTTCATTAATATATCAGCCTTTTTATGCTTGAGTATTGGTGCAATTTGCCCGCTCCAAAAGAGAATCATATCTAGTTTTTCTTGATCAAGAGCAGCAATTCTTAATGGAGACATAAGTGTGGTTTGTTGCGGAAAAGGTAATAGTGATTTTTCCTGTCTTGCTATTTTTTTTGATATTTTGTTACTTATGCCACGTCCTAATCTCCCTGTAAATGCTCTTGTCAATGTAGTATATTTTGCAGCATCAGAAAATAACATTTCTCGATGAACAGGCAATGCTCCAGATTCTTCGCAAGCCAAAAAAGCTGTTCCAATCTGAACTGCATCAGCTCCTAGCATAAGTGCAGCTGCAATCCCACGACCATTAGCAATTCCGCCTGCCGCAATAACTGGTATTTTTACTTTTTCACGAATAAGTTGCAACAATACAAAAGTTCCCATAATTGATTCTTCTGAGGAAGCTAAAAATGAAGGACGATGTCCGCCAGATTCAAATCCAGAAGCCACAATCATATCTACACCTGCAGCTTCTAAAAAAACAGCCTCATCAACTGTTGTTGCCGCTCCAATAGTTTTAATACCTAGCTTTCCGCATTGCTCTAAAATAGCATTAGAAGGTACTCCAAAAACAAAACTGAACACTTTGGGCTTAACGTCTAATATTACCTGAACCTGATTTTCAAATCGAGATTTAAATGGTGCTGGTTTTTCAGGAAACGGAATTTGGACTTCATCAAAATAAGATTTTAGCAACAATTTTGTCTGTTCAAAATGTAAATCTGAAATTCCTTCTTGAGCATCAGTATCTGAAATCCACAAATTGATATTATACGGTTTATCCGTTGAAGCTTTTATGTGTTTGTCTACTTCATATATTTCTTGCGGACTTAGAGTATACGCTCCAAACCCTCCTAATCCACCGGAATTAGACACTTTTGATAATAATTCAACTGTAGAAAGCCTCCCGCCGAAAGGTCCTTGTAAAATCGGATAATCAATTCCTAATATTTCTGTTATTTTAGTATTATGCCACATAATTTTAAAATTTTATGGTGTTACGTCCGTTAACATTTTGTTTACGATAAGCCATTTTTCATCCATGTAATGAAAAGACAATAAGTCAGAATAATTAAATTCGTACATTTTTACTTTTACCTCAGCAATAGCGATTGAATTTACAATTTTAATCGAAATAATTTCACCTTTAAATGGCTTTCCTGAATCTTTCGGCTTTTGTCTATTTTTCACTCCGTCAAGATATTGGTCAAGAGTTTTTGCATAAGGTTGCCCTTTTATATCTCCAAATAATAAGCTTCCTTCATAAAAAATCTGGTTTAAGAGGTTTATATCGCCTTCATAAAGTCCTTTAAAATAATAATTTTCTAAAGCTTTTTCAATTGCAATCTTGTCTTGTTGATTCGTTTCCATTTTCTTGATATTTTGTGCATTTATGCTCTGCAAAATACAAAGCATAAATACAATTAATAAAATAGCTTTCATTAGTTTAAATTGTGCCCTGCTCCTTTGCCACCGTCGACATTGATAATTGAACCAGTAATGAAATTGCTTTTTGCAACTGTATAGACCATTTCGGCTATGTCTTCGATTTCTCCTACTCTATTCAGCAAATGCAAACCAGCATTTAGATCTGCCTTATCACCATGCATTGGCGTGCGAATTACACCTGGTGCAACTGTATTTACACGAATGTTTTGTTTTCCAAATTCTGCTGCTAATTGAATCGTCAAAGCATGGATTGCACCTTTACTGGATACTGGAGCCGAAGCTGGCCATCCGCCTAGTCCATGATTTACTAGCGGTGTTCCAATATTGATTACAACGCCGCCTTTTTGTTTTAGCATTTGCGGAATAACGGCTTGAGTCGTGAAATAAGTTCCTTTTAAATTTGTTTTTAAAAATTTATCTAGATAAGCTTCATCAACTTCTAAAAATGGCTTGCTGTCAAAAATTCCAGCATTATTGATAAGCACATCTATAGAACCAAATTTATCGATGGCTATATTTACTAATTTATCGCCAGTAGCTTTATCGCTCACATCGCCTGCAAACATTGCTAGGTTCTCTCCTGCTCCAAATTCTTTAAATGTTTTTTCTAATGAATTTTCAGTCAACGAATTGATAACTACATTATCGCCTCTCTCTAAAAAATATTTAGCTATTCCTTTTCCGATTCCAGATGCTGCACCGGTAACAATTATGGTTTGTTTTTTCATGATTTCTTATTTTTTATCGGCTGTAATGCCTTTCTCCCTTAATACTGATACTTGTTCTCCCGCATAACCCCAATCGTCTAAATCAATTTCTTGTAGGACAACATGTGTCAAATGCGGATCTTTATTCAACGTACTTGTTATTAAATCTGTTATCCCTTTTATCAAGATTTGTTTTTGTTCTCTTGTAACACCTTCTCGCGTTAACTCAATTTTTACGTATGGCATGACTACACTATTTTTGATTAAGCAACCTTGGCGGTTATTTGGATATGAAGATCAAAATCATTGTAAATTAATGTGTCTCCAAGATTTAAAAAGAAATTTCCTGAGCGGAATTTCATCCCATATTTAGTCCTATCAATGCTAATTTTTCCAGAAATTGTTGCAGTGTTTTCGATGACATTAACATTTGCATCAAATTCTATCGGATGCATAATTCCTTTTATCGTAAGATTTCCTTGAAGATGTGAAGTATTGTTTTCCGATTTTACTGAAATAATTTCAAAATGCGCTTCCGGATATTTTCCGGAATTAAAAAAATCATCCGAAGCCAAGTGACCTGCAAATTGCGCATTTGTATCAGAATCTGTTATGTCTAAAATTTTAATCGACGTGGTGTCGATCACTACTTTTCCACCTGAGAGATTTTTCCCGTCGAATAAAAATAGGCCTTGTTTGGCATTTATAGTTCCATTATGTGAACCTGTTACTTTTCTGCCAATCCAATCAATTGTAGTATTGGCAGTGTCTAAATTAAATTTTGTTGTTTCCATTTTTGTATGTATTAAAAATTACATGACAAAGTTCATCAGAAATAACAAGTAGTGAATGTGACCTGCATCACATTCAAAATAGAAGGCAAATTATGTGATTTAGATCACTTTTCAGGAATGATAAAGACGGCTTAATGTTTCTCTTGAAACACCTAAATAAGCGGCAATTAAATGCTTGGGTACATTGTTATAAAGTGCTGGATATTGTTTCATCAAATCTTCATATCGGCGTTTTACATCATTATTCATAAATGACAATAATCTTTTTTGTGTGGCAACATAACCTTTGTTAGTGCGCCATCTAAAAAAAGATTCTATCTGGTGAATTTCGCTGCAGAGCTTTTCCCTATCAATATTTGAAAGGCAAAGTACTTCTGCGTCGGTAATGCAATCTATATTTGTTGTAGCCTTAGTACCGCCATATAATGCTTCATAATCAGATGCCCACCAAGTTGGCATTGCAAATTGAAGAATATACATTTTTAGATTATCATTGATATAAAATGATTTTAAAAATCCATCGATTACAAAATATTCACAATTAATATTTTCTCCGGCAGTAATAATGGCTTGCCCTTTTTTAAAGGAAAGCAATTTGAAATGCGAAAAAAAATAATCAATTTCATCTTCAGACAACGAGGTGCTTTTTGAAATATATTCCTTGAAAGTTTCTTTTGCTTGCATGATATAAAGATAAATATTTTTCAAATATAATTTCTAAACTGAAAATGCAATCAAATATTTGCTATAAAATTAAAGAGCCTTATTTTAAGTAAGGCTCTTTAATACAATTTTGTTAATTTATTTTTTATTTGTTAATCACTGCGAGAAGTCTGTGTCTATTAAAAACTATAAAAACAAAACTGATAATTATAATTAATGAAATATTTGCTAATCCAAGCAATACCTGGCTTTTAACTGCATATAAATTAACAAATCCATAGCTAAAAATAGAACTAACCATATAAGTAACACCGCCAGTGAGACCGCTTGCTATTCCTGCATTTTTTGAAAAACGACTCAAACAATAGCCATAAATTATATTGAAAATAAATCCACCACAGACATTAATTCCCATAGTAAAACCTATCAAAGTATAAATATTGCTTCCCAATTGAGCTGTAAAAATCATAAGCAGAACCAAAACAATTTGTATAGAGACTGCTATTGTTATTTTTTTAGCTAAAGGCTTTTGAATAAGAGATTTTGCAATAATACCGCCAGTCATTACAGATAAACCAGATAATAAGGAGCTATAACCAGTTGTAATAGCCGAATAGCCAAATACACGCTCTACAATAAATGGACTAGATAAACTATAAATAACCACCAGTCCGAAAGAAATACCAAGAATAAATAATCCTAAGGTGAAATCAGCAGTTTTAAGCATTACTGAATAAGTTTGCATTATGGATTTCAACTTAAAAGGATGAAAATATTTTAAGGATTCGCCGCTATAAAGAAGTTCTAAAACCAAAAAAAGCAATGATAAGCCTCCAAGGAAATAAAAGTTTGATTGCCAGCCAAAGCTATTTTGCAAATATCCTCCTAAAAATGGCGCCATAATGGGTGCACAAGCCCAAATAATTGAAAATAGGCTGATGTAACTTTTTAGTTTTTCACCAGAATAAAGATCTATAAAATAAGCCCGCTTTGCTACAACTATAAAAGCAATTGCAATTCCCTGAATAATTCGCATGGCGTAAATTACATAAATATCAGGAAATAAAGCAATGATGAAACTTGTTAACGAGAAAACAGCAAGTGATGCAATATTGATTTTAAATCGTCCAAAACTATCTAATATACTTCCTATAAAAATTTGGCTCACGCCTAAACTGAACATGAAAAAGACAAGCGAAAGTTGAATTGCAGCCGCAGAAACATTTAAATCCTTGGCCATTTCTGGAAGAGACGGCAAATAAATATCGGTTGCAAATCCCGATAAGGGAATAAGTGACAGGGCAAGTATTGTACTAAATCCCTTATGATTATCTTTCAAATTTCTCATTTCACAATATCAATTGCTTCCATGTGCGGCTTCAGAAATATTTTTCCATTCTTCAAAACTAGCCAAACGTTCTTCATAAACTTTTTTTACCGCTGGATAAGCAAATGCACCCAACAATAATCTCAAAGGTGGATCAATTGTATCTGCTAAATTTAAGATGACAGCAGCAGTAGCTTCTGGTTTTCCAAAAATGCCAGGCACAGAAACTGCTTGCTTAAAACCTTCTTTTATCGGATTATATTCTTCTAAACTTTTTGTTTGAACTGCAGATTCACCAGACCAATCTGTTGCAAATCCATTTGGTTCAACAAGCGACACATTGATGCCAAAAGATTTTACTTCTGATGCTAATGTTTCACTAAAGCCTTCCACGGCAAACTTTGATGCGTTGTAAATTCCAAGTACCGGAAGCGTAACTAATCCTAAATAACTCGAAACCTGAATAATATGGCCACTTTTTTGTTCGCGCATAATTGGCAATATGGCCTGTGTCATCCAAAGTACTCCAAAGAAATTTGTTTCCATTTGATCTCTTGCTTCTTGCTCTGAGGTTTCTTCCACGGCACCAAATAAACCATATCCTGCATTGTTTATCAATACATCAATTTTCCCAAAATGCTGCTTTGCTTTATTCACAGCTTCAAAGCATGCTTCACGGCTATTCACGTCTAATTGAATTGGTAGCACTAAATCTCCAAATTCTTTTTTAAGATCTTTTAGCGCATCTATATTTCTTGCTGTTGCAATTACGCTATCACCACGTTTTAAAAATGCTTCTGCCCAGATTTTTCCAAATCCTCTTGTGGCGCCCGTTATTAAAATTACTTTCGACATTGTTTATTTATATTAATTGTTAAACTCTAAATTAAAATAGACCAATCGGTCTAAAAATAAGCAAAAAAAAACTACAGTAAATAAGCATCAAACTCATTTTTAATAGCCTTAATGACAATATTCATTTGTTCATCACTTTCTAAAATTCTTCTGCATAATATTGCACCTTCAATCATAGCAAAAACCTTTGTACTAAAATTCTTTGGATCGATGTCTTGAGATAATTCATTATTTTGAACTCCATCCTCAATTATGCTGAAAATTCGTTTTTGAGAAGAAAGGATTGCAATTTTCACATATTCTTTCATAGTCGGATGCGTATCGTCAGCTTCTACTCCAAAATTCAATATAGGGCAACCGCCAGTGCTATTCTTACTGCCTTCATAAGAATCCAACAAATTGAAAAGTTTCTCCCTAGATGTCTTGCCTTGAACTACAGCCATATCCAATTTGCTAGAAAGTTTTCTGGTTAAGTATAAAAATGATTCCATGCAAATTTCTTCCTTGTTTTCAAAGTTTCCATAAATACCGCCTTTGGCAAGCTTTGTAGCTTCCATAATATCAGATAGAGAAGTGCCAGCCATTCCTTTCTTATTGATGATGGAAGATGCTGTTTCAATGATAAAGTTTCTAGTTCTCTCTGCTTTGCTCATTTTGAATAATTGAGACACAAAAATAGACCATTCGGTTTATTTATTTTGTGTTTTAGAAAAATTTAACGAAATAATTTAAAATTAAATTAAGAATTTAAATATCTGGTTTGGATCCTACAGATAATAATCACTACATAAAATATTAATTTAAAGAACTTTATAAATTATATAGCTGTTTGTTTCAAGGCTACTATTTCCAATTAAAATTTTAGCGTTTTCAGGAAGATTAATCTTCTCGTACTTTCCAAAATTAATTATTATCGTAATTTTTTCTCCTTCAAAACTTCTAGTAAATAAAAGCTGCTCGTTTTTATATTCCAGCCGATCGTATTTTCCATATTGCAAAACTTTTTCTCGATTTCTCAAAGCAATTAATTCCTTATAATTTTGGAGGATAGAATTTTTGGTTTTTTGTAAATCTTCCACATTGTTTTTCTTGTAATCTGGATTGATTTTTATCCAAGATTTTGCAGTTGAAAATCCAGCAAAATCATTTTTATTCCATTGCATCGGACTTCTAGATTTGTCACGATTGTGGTTATTTCCTTCTATCAAAGCTTCTTCAGTAGTTTTTCCTTTTTCAAGTGCTAATTTATAATGCGTTTTCCCCTGAATATCAGCCATTTCTTGAAAACTTTCCGCAATAATATTATGCATTCCAATTTCTTCTCCATAATAAATAAATGGAACGCCTTTTGCTGTAAGAATTAGCGTCGCCAAAGCTGAAGCTCTTTCACTATTTCCATCAGCTAATCTGTCGATCAATCTTGGCATATCATGGCTTCCGAAGAATAATGTGGGATAATTGCTCATGTTTTTTTCCATGCTTTGCAATTCGTTGAAAATCTTTTCTGCTGAGAAAGACGGAATACTTCCGAAGTTAAAATTGAAAACTACATCGAGCAAATCTTCTGATTGATATTGCTTTAAAACTTCAATTTTATCGCTGCCAATTTCTCCAACTATAAAACGATTTTTATATTCATTCACCGTAGATTTTATAATTTTCATGGCATTTTTTACGCCACTTTGGTCAATATCATAAAGATGAATTTGATTGCCGTCTTTGATTGGATTGTCTAAAGTAATTCCGTCAGTAGTTAAGAAATTAATCACATCCAAACGAAAACCATCCACTCCAGCATCCAGCCAAAATCTCAAAATTTGCTGAACTTCAGCAACAACTTTGGGATTCGACCAATTGAGATCTGCCATTGTTACATCAAATTTATGATAGTAATATTGGTCAGTCAAAGTATCTTTTTCCCAAGCGGAACCTCCAAAAAACGATTCCCAATTATTCGGATTATCTTTCCAAATATAATAATCGCGAAACGGATTATCTTTTGATTTTTTAGCTTCCTGAAACCATTTGCAATCGGTGGAAGTATGATTCAAAACCATATCCATGATAACATTTATTCCTTTGGAATGCGCTTCTTTTAGAAAAGCATCAAAGTCCGCTTTCGTCCCATAAGTCGGATCAACTTGGTAATAATCAGCAATATCATAACCATTGTCAACCTTCGGCGAAGCTAAAAAAGGAGTCAGCCAAATGCCCTTCACTCCTATTTCTTTCAGGTAATTTAATTTGCTCGTAATTCCTTTGAAATCTCCAAATCCGTCGCCGTTGCTGTCGGCATAACTTGGCATATAAATTTGATAAAACACGCTTTCTTTCCACCATTTTTTCTCTTGAAGATTTTGCCCTTCCATAGAAAAAAGACTGAAAACACAAATAAATGCTAGAATTATAAATTTAGATTTGGAATACAAAATACTTATTTTTTCTGTTGAAATTTATAATCTACGACTACATCATTTACCAGCATTTGAGAACCTGAATACGTAATTTTTCCATTAGAAGGAACCATCACAATTACCGCTGAACTTTTAGGATCTAATTTAATTTTTGTCGAAGAAGAAACATTTTTCGCTAAGAATTTCCCAGAAACGGTGTCATATAAATCAACTTTTTTGCCTTTTTGCACAGCAACTGTAATTGTATTACTTTCATTAAACGGATTATAATACAAATAAGAAGGAAATGCTTTGTCATGAAAAAAATCGGTTGCCAATAAATCCAGTTGCAAGATTCCTTCGACATTTGTTTTCTTGATTATGCTTCCAAAAATCCCCACGTGACCGCTTCCATAAACGCTCAATTGTGATTCCTGCGGATTTTTTCCGGGAACCCAAAGCGGTCCGTCACCTTGCGCAACAGGAGCTTTAATACTCTGATGATCAGGATAATTGGATTGTTTTATAATTCCTTCGTAAGCGATTACGTTTTTACTAACATCAGTTAATTCAGGAATAATTTCATGTTCGTCTGGCATATATTGCGGATAAAAAAACTTTGAAGCATTCGCAGCATTTAACATCCATTTTCCGATTGCATTTGCGTAAGATTGGTCATAGCGAACAATTGGAACCAACGGCCAAGCAGCGTCATAAGTATTCATCAAAAAACCGTAACCGCCATGATCTACAGTGCTTCCAACTATTCCAGAAATATCGATCCCATTCCAATTTCCGACCAAAACGCCCCAGCCTTCACGGCAAATCGGAGTTCCGTCAAACGTCCAGTCTAACATTTTATTTACGTCATACTTTTTATTTTTTTCGGCATTAATTCTAGCTCCGAGATAAGCTCCGAAAGGCATCAATAATTCATACGTAGGATTTTTTGACTGCGATTGCAAAGCCAAAAGTGCCGACTCAGCTCCTTTTAAATATTTTTCATCGCCAAATTTTTTATAAGCCGAATATAAAACCCAAGCATGTCCCGCTGCGGCATCCGGCTGGGCGCAAATATTATTTTTCATCGGAAGCATTTTTCCGTAGTCAAAATACGAATAATCATAATTTCCTTTTAAGATTACATCAGCTTCAAAAAATTTATCCGCAATTTTTCTGGCAATTTCCTCAAAGCCTGGTTCGTTTGGATATTTGTCATAAATCGCATAAAACAAAACATTTGGATAGACATCATACCACCAATCACGCCCATAACCACCGCCTAACAAAGCCACTTCTGGCGCGGTATTATTCATCATGATATCCCAGCCCGTATCTTTATTGAAGTAGTTTTTCAGCATTCCGACATAATTTCGGTTTTGCGAATTTGTCTTGTCAATTCCGACTAAAGTGGCTCCTAAAGTGGCTCCCATTGATGCCAAAGCTTCGTGAAACATTCCCTTATTGTTATCCGGACCTTGGCGAACATCTCCAATCGCAGTGTACATTCCCACGACATCTTGCGGGAAATTTTTCTGCGATTTGTCAATCCAAACCATCGGCCAGAATTTTCCTTTGGCATTGAAATCAAAAACAACTTTGTCAAAATCAAGAGCAAGTTTGTTGTAATCTATAATTTCAAAAGGTTTTGGAACGTCAGCCATTTGGTCAATGCGCGGAATCGGCTGTTGCTTAACTTGTGCGTCAATGCTTAGGTTTACGAATAAAAAACACGGTAAAATGGCTTTGATAAATAATTTCATATTAAAATATTTTTTTCTGTTAAACTAAATTTGCAGCGGTTTCTTCCAAAACTTTTGCATCTTCAGTATCTTCTTTTTCTGGAGCAATTTTGTTTCCTTGGGCAATAATTTTCTTGCTTATAAAAATAGAACATAATTGCAAAAGGGCAATAATTCCAATGGCATAACGCAAGGCAAAATCTTCAGAAACAGCATAATACAAGACTAAAAATGTTCCTGCGCCTAAAAGTCTTCCTAAATATAATCCGGCTTCGTGGTTTAAAATATAAGTGAATTCTCCTCTTCTTTCGATTCTTGATACGATGTCAATTACTCTTAGCTGTATTGGAAAATAGGCCAAATCCATGAGCGGTTTTGCAATTAATAATAGTAGTAAAAATACGATTACGCCTGTTTTGTCGAACAGCATTCCGTTTAGGCAAGCGCCGACTGCGAATAAAATTAATCCTACAGAAAACGTCTTGATTCTGTCCGAAGGTTTTGAAAATCTTCCTATAAAATAAATAATAATTGCGGCTAAAATGGCTCCGATAGATTGTGCTTTTCCCAAAGCGCCTTCTTCTCCTAATATTTTGAAAATCAGCATTGCGGGAGCGGTAACTAAAAATCCTTGCGCCAAACCTTTAAACATTGCCAAGGACAATAATTTGTACCAAAGCGGATGAAATTTAAAAAAGATATACTGCTTTTGGATCGGATTTTCAAATCTTCCGCGGAAGCATACGATGGAAGCGATAATTGTGATGGCAAAAACGATACAGGTTATTACGACATAAGCGCTGTGTTTTGCATCTTCGCCTGTTTTTGATTGTATAAACCAACCGATTGTGGCCGGAACTACGATTGCAATTATGGTATAGATAAAGGTTTCTAATCCGTAATAATAATTCCGGTTTTGGTCATTTGTAATTGATAAGGCGAGGTAATCTCGGTTGGACCAATACAATCCGAAGGAAAGTCCCATTGTGATTCCCGCAATTGCAATTCCGGTTAAATCCAAAGTTTTCAGTGACATCATAATAATCATGGAAACGCCGCTGAGCATCATTCCTGTGGAATATAATTTTCGGATATTGAAATGTTTCAGAAGAAATCCGTTGATTAAAAAAGTAAGCGGAATTCCTGTATAAATTGCTAATTGATAAATAACAACTTTTGACGTGTCATTTGAATTTCTCATGATATATGCCGCCACAAAAATGTCGATGACCGGAAGCACGAGCGCATAAACCAGATTTGTAAAAACCAAAATGCGGAAATTGTGCGTCTGACTTTTAAAATGATCCACTTCTGAGGTAAATTTCTTTAGCATTCTTCTTATTTTAAAAGTGAAATTATTTCTTTGATAGAAAATTTGGCACCGCAGACAAATTCATCGGAAGCACCATAGTAAATGGTAACAGTGTCGCCATCAGGCTCTACAATATGACCGTTTGTGAAAACAACATTTCCGAAGAAACCACTAATTTCATATTCCGCTGTTGGAACCATAATCGGCATTTCAGTTCGGGAAATAACTTTTGTAGGATCATTCAAATCCAATAAAAAAGCGCCTAAACAATATTGGTGATTTTCATTGGCTCCGTGATAAATTTCTAGCCAGCCTTTATCTGTTTTTATTGGAGCAGCGCCGGCACCAACGCGCTTGCTGTCCCACAAACCTTTTCGGGTTTTGACAATGCAATGGTGATTTCCCCAATGAATTCCGTCAGGAGAAGAAGCAATCCAGATGTAATTTCCGCCAATATCTACACTGCTTGGTCTATGCAAAGCATAAAAAAGCCCGTTTATTTTTTCTTCGAAAATCGCGCAGTCTTTATTATGCGCAGGCAAAATCATTCCGTATTTTTCGAAATTTTTCCAGTCAGTTGTCGTTCTTAATCCAACGCCGACTCCATTATCAGAAACCGATGTGAAAGTCAAGTAATATTTTCCTTCGATTAAAGCTACACGGCAATCTTCAATTCCGAAAGTTTCTAAAATTCCTTCGCCAACCAAAGTTGGATAGTCTTCAGGTTCATAGAATTTAATTCCGTCATCACTGCACAAAAGTCGCAAGTGAGATAATGTCGTGAGATAATCTTTTTCCTTGTAATTGATTACTCTGGCGTCAGTTGCAATTAATTCAGTATCATCTTTTGGTATTTCTATTATAGTAATTTCACCTGTTTCTGTTAATATGGGAAAGGAGATTATGCTTGATTTTTGCTTTGGTCTTTCTGCAACTCTTACTATCAGCCAGGTTTTTCCTTTAAATTCAAATGCGCCAGGATTAAGAAGACAGGTAATTTCTAAACCTTCTCTGCTGGCAGGAATATCGTTTGGCGAAAGCAATGGATTTTGCTCAAAACGTTTTGCTATGTCTTTCATATTTGGGGTAATTTGTAATAAGAAAGGCTAACCCAACTAACTCAAACATAACTGAGCCAGCCTTTTCTCTAAAGCTATTAATAATCGTTTTGTGTTAAAGTTCCTGCTGATGCGTCAATTTCAGACTGTGGAATTGGATATAGCATGTGTTTATCTTGGAAATTTTTTCCGTGTGCGATCATCACTTGTTTTGCAATTCCCCATCTTTTTAAGTCAAGCATTCTTTGATTTTCAAAACCAAGTTCTACTCTTCTTTCAGAAATCAGCCATCCTTTAATTACTGCTGGATCACTAGATGCCGGCCTGTCTGCTAAAGTTCCAGCTGGCGGAAGTATGCCTGAAGCATCAGGAGTGGTTCTTGCTCTTTCTCTAATTTCGTTGATAATTGCTATAGCGTCAGAATAATTTCCGGTTGCGTTAAGTGCTTCGGCTTTCCAAAGTAAGACATCAGCATATCGAATATATATTTTGTTGTTTGGTGCGTCGTCATTTCCTTTGTTAGTTCCGTCAAGGCTTCCTAGCATTTTATTTACATTTTGTCCGGCTACATTTACAGTAAGCGATTTTCTTGGATCGTTTGTCTCAAATGCATTTAAGAAATCTGTGCTAGGTGCAAAAAATCCCCATCCTAGAGGTGCGCAGATTCCATTTCCTCTTCTTGGAGTTGCGTTAGTTTGATGGTCAAATGCAAAAATTACTTCGTTATCAGTAAATTCAGTTCTGAAACTATCAAAATAATGAGCATTTAAGCCATAGCCTAAAGTTGCGATTTGATCCACTAAAGGAGGCACTTCATTCCAGTTTTCTGTATAAAGATGTGATTTTGCCAAAAGTGCCAGCGCAGCACCTTTAGAAACACGCCATTTTTCTGTTTCAGAAGAATACTTTGTGTTTGGAAGCAAATCTTTTGCTAAAGTCAAATCTGATTTTATTTGGTTCCAGACAAGTGTTTTATCAGCACGAACAGCAACTTCGAATGCTTCTTCAAATGTTTTTACGGGTCTAAGGATCAAAGGAACATCGCCAAAATTTGTTACCAATGAAAAATAATAATAGGATCTTAGGAAATATGTTTCTCCTAATAATTGATTTTTTCTTGCTTCGGTAATTCCGGTAATAGCTTCAATATCAGGATTTGTCAGATGCTCAATAACTGTATTTAATCTTTTAATTCCTTCATAGTTATATTTCCACAATCCGTTTGGACCTCCATTTGTTGAAGTAAATGTGAAATTATTTATGTCATCAATCCATGGCTGATCACCATCGGCACTCCATTTTTTCTCCATATCATCAGAAGCAATATCTTGCATGATATAATCATTTTGAAAAACAAGTCCGCCGTTCCAATTCCAATTTCCTAGAATATTTAATCTGTTGGACAGCAAATCATAAGAAGAACGCGTCAGATTTTCAAGAATGGTAATTGTTGGCGTATTATTTGCCTGATCTTGTGTAACAACTCCAACAGGAATTAGCTCTAGATCATCTTCACAACCTATGAAAGAGAGGAATCCAATTAATAGTGCAATTTTATAATATCTTTTCATAATCTTTTTTTTAAAGTTTTATTCTTGCTCCAAATAGTACCGATGTCGATTGTGGGTAAGTTCCCTGATCTTTAAGATTTGTTGATTCAGGATCTAAACCTGAATAATCAGTCCATGTGATTAAATTTTGTCCTGATGCGTAAACCCGAAGACTTGCAATTCCGGGAATTAATTTACTGTCAAAAGTGTAGCCTATTTCAAGATTTTTTAATCTCAAATAAGAAGCATCTTCCACAAAAGCACTAGAAATTTCACCGCCACCGTTATTATTAAAAGTAAGTCTTGGCCTTGTGTTGCTAGTTCCTTCACCATTCCAACTGTTTAAAACTCCAGTTGTCGAATTGAAAGGTCTGCTGTCATAATCTAAAATTTGTTTTAAGTCATTATATCTGTCAACATTTTCTACGCCTTGGAATAAAAACGAAATGTCAAATCTTTTATAAGAAGCATTGAAAACCAAACCATAGGTAATTTCGGGAATTGGGTTTCCAATAAAAGTTCTATCATTGGCGTCAATCTGGCCGTCACCATTTACATCTTTGAATTTCATGTCTCCAGGAAGTCTTCCATTTGGATTTGTAAAAAGATAAGAATCTACTTCTGCTTGATTTTGATAAATTCCTATAAATTCATAGCCATAATATGCGTTTATTGGCTGGCCCACGACAGTTCTTGTGTTTGCGAATGTATTGTCAAGACTTCGTACATTTGGATTCAACTTTGTAACTTCATTATTCAAGGTTGCCAAATTTGCTGTGACACCATATTTAAATTCATTATCGCTATTTTGGAAGTTGACTGCGAATTCAAAACCATCGTTTTTAACAGCTCCAGCATTGATATATGTCGCCTGTACAAGCTCTCCAACAGAAACCCCTGGCAATTTCAAGGTTAATAATATGTCTTCTGTTTGCTTTTTAAAATAATCTGCAGAAAATGATAATTTGTTGCTTAAAATGCTCATGTCAATTCCAAAGTTGGTCTGTGTTGTACTTTCCCATTTTAGGTTAGGATTTCCATAACGTATTACTTCTGTACCATTTTCATTGGTTGTTACAAAAGTTTGAAAAGCATCGTTTGGTATTTCTTGATTTCCATTTTTACCCCAACTAGCACGAAATTTCAAGTTTGAAAGCCAATCTGCTTCTTGCATAAATTTTTCATTAGAGATTATCCAATTGGCAGAAACAGAAGGAAAATATCCCCATTTATTATTAGGTCCAAATCGTGAAGAAGCATCAGCACGAACGGTTGCTGTTGCAAAATATCTATCTTTATAACCATAAGTTCCTGAAGCAAAATAGGAAAGCAGGCTCCATCTTGATTCAATTCCAGAACTATAAGGATAAGGTGTGGTATCACTACCGATTCCACCAAAATCTAAATAACGATAAGGATCTGATGTATTGTCAAAATTTGATCTTGCACCACCAATTCCTGAAGCCTTATTTTTTATAAATTCTGTACCTAATAAAAAGTTTAAGCTGTGAACATCGTTGATTGTTTTTACATAATTTAGCGTGTTTGACCAGGTAAAAGTTATATCTTCTCCTCTGCTTTCATTTAAACTATTTGGCCTATTATTTCTTCCCTGCCCATAATATTGGTCAGTTGGAGTAGCAATATTTGGATCTCCATAATTTTCAGCAAAAACTTTAGCATGCAAAAATTTAATATCAGCACCTAAACTGCTTCTAAATTTCAAAGATTTATCTTTTAATAAAGCATATTCAGCAAATACATTTCCAAAAGCCTGAAAAGTACTTCTCTTATCGTCTGTAAAGTGAACGATTGCCAAAGGATTTGAAGAGTATTCATAATTTCTGCTCCATCCGCCATCGGGTCCTGTATAAAAAGGCAAATCAGTATAAGGATCATTAGCAGAATATGTTGGGTCATTTACATCTTTATAAACACTTAAAACCGGAGGACGAATCAGCGCATGACGAATAACTCCTGGTGCATCACCGCTAGAAGATAGCCTATCTTGGGTTATATAAGTAAGTTGTAAATTTGATCCTACAGAAAATCTATCAGATACATTTGATGTAAGATTTGTTCTAAAATTAACACGCTTAAATCGGTCATTTTTTTCAGTAACAATTCCGTCCACGCCATAATAGCCACCTGAAATATGATATCTTGTTTTTTCAGTACCGCCAGATGCGGCGACTTGAAAATTATTCGATAGTCCTGTTGTAAAAAGTTCATCCTGCCAATCAGTATCTGCCAAATCAGTTCTCGTTCTTCTGTCAAAAGCATACGGACTTTCTGCTCCCGGAGCATTTCCTATTGAGTTATGCCATGCTTGATCTTTTACGATTAAATACTGATTTGTATTAAGCATATTTGGAAGATTTGTTGCAAAGTGAATTCCTGTAAAAACATCAACATTAAAGCTTGATTTCCCTTCAGATCCACGTTTTGTTGTAACTACAACTACTCCACCGGCAGCTCTTGATCCATAAATTGCTCCCGCTGCCGCATCTTTTAATACAGTAATTGAATTCACATCATTTTGATTTAGAAAAGAAATATCACGAGTAGGAACTCCATCGACAACATAAAGTACTTCATTGTTACCCAAAGATCCTTCTCCTCTGATCCTTAATTTGATTCCATCGCCAGGCGCACCAGTATTTGCAGCAACGAAAACACCAGCAATTTGTCCTTGCAATGCCTGAGCAACATCAGGAATTAATGCTTTCGACAGATTACTCATGCTGACTTCTGAAACAGCACCAGAAATTGAATTTCTTCTCTGCCCCACATATCCTGTGATTACAACTTCTTCTAATTTTTTTGAATCTTCTTCAAGAATTAAATTTATTGGAGCGTCAGTAGTAGCTGTAATTTCTTTAGTCAGATATCCTATAAAACTAAAAACAAGTACTGGATTTGAACTTTCAGCCGTAATACTAAACTTTCCATCAAAATCAGTAATAGTATTCACCGAAGTTCCCTTCACACTAACATTGACTTGAGGTAACGGACCATTTTTGTCAGAAACTATGCCCGAAAAAGTTTGTGAATAGATGACACTTCCAGACAGCAACGTCCATATCATGACAAGATTGTAGATAATTTTGTTTTTCATAAAAGTGATAGTGAATTATTAGTAATTTGTAATTTTTTTTTCATGTCAATAAAAATTGGTTGAAATAAATACGATAATGATTATTTTAAACTAAAAATCATTTTATAAAAGTAATATTAGGGCACAAAAAAGAGTGTACACTATTTCTTCAAAAGTGTATACGAAAACGAAATAGTTTGATTTTCAGTTTTTTGAAAAAGCTATTCCCTTTGACTTATACTGCAACTGATAATTTTTAGGAGTAGATTTATACATTTTTTTAAATTCCCTGTAAAAATAGGAACGGTTATTAAACCCAGATTGATAACATACTTCTGAAACCGTCAGCTTATTTTTTCGTAAAAGTTCTGCTGCATGTTTCAAACGAATTGTTCGAATCAAATCTCCTGGCGTTAGGCCAAAAATCTCTTTTGTTTTTCGGTATAATTGTGACGTACTGATTCCTAAAGTTTTTTCAATATAAGAACTCTGAAGATTTTCATTATCAATATTTTTCCGGATCAAATCAATCACCAATTTCATAAAAGCTTTTTCTTCATTATTTATAGGAAGCTCTGATAAATTGCCAATTTCTGCATCTTGGGTAAAATGTTGCAATATTAAAGCTTTCTCTTCGAGAAGTTTTTGGATTCTGACCAACAGATGATCTGGATAAAAAGGTTTTGGAATATAGGAATTAGCGCCACTCTCGAGTCCTTCGATTCTATGCAAGACAGATTCTTTTGCAGTAAGCATAATAAACGGAATATGGCAAGTTTTTAGATCAGTCTTGACCTTTTTGCAAAGCTCAACACCATCCATCAAAGGCATCATGACATCACTGATAATAATATCAGGAATTTCATTTTGCATGATTTCTAAAGCCTCTAATCCATTATAGGCGGTCATTATTCTATATTTATCAGATAACAATTGATTTAAAAAAGCATGTATTTCCTTTTCATCTTCAACAATCAGAATCTTTTTTCTATTATTTTCTAGACTATCTAAAATTGCAATTTTTTCAGGAACTTCATCAGCTTCTTCGTCAGCTTCTTCAAGGATATTTTTAAGATGTCTCGAAATCAATATCGGTGAGGTTTCCATATCAATTTCCTTTTTAGTAAATGCCGTTTTATCGCAAGGTATTAGAATCTTAAAAACAGTTTCCTTATCAGCAACGCTTGATACTATGATTTCCCCACGCAATACAGTAACGAGCTTTTTAATGTAGGCCAGGCCAATTCCTGTCCTAAACATTTCTGTATCTGAAGTTTGGTTGGTATCCGATAGAAAAAAACGATCGAATAACGAATTGAGTTTTTCTTTAGGAATTCCTTTTCCCGTATTTGTCACCGTTATGCTCAATCTTTTGGAATTCGAATTTTCTATTTCACACTTAAGATAGATTTTTCCATTTGGAGGCGTATATTTAAAAGCATTTGACATTAAGTTAAATACTATTTTTTCAAGCTTATCCTTATCAAACCATCCTTCCAAGTCAGACGGAACTTCAAGATTAAAATTAATATTTTTGTCAAGCGCCCAATCATCAAATAATTCTGCTATTTGCTCAATTAAATTAACGAGATCGAATTTTTTAACTACAATTTCCAAATAATCATATTCCGCTTTCCTAAATTCAAGCAATTGCTGTGTAAGAAATAACAATCGCGATGCATTTCTTTGGATGAGGTGTATAAATTTCTGGTTTTTTTCATCAAGATTTTTTGCTTCAGACAATTTCTGTACTGGTCCTACAATCAGTGTTAGAGGCGTTAAAAATTCGTGGGCAATATTTGTAAAAAACGTCAATCTGTTCTCATGCAATTCTTCTTCGTTTTTTCTGAAAAGAATATTCTGCCTCAAAGATTGTTGCTTGAAATAGTAACTTCTTACAAATAATATAAAAAATATAAAAAGTCCGGCATAAATTGCAATTGCCAAATTCGACTGCCACCAAACTGGCTTGATTCTAATATCAATAGCACAAACAGCTTCGCTCCAAACGCCATCAGCATTTGACCATTTCATCCAAAGTGAATAATTTCCTCTAGGTACATTTGTAAAAGAGATTATTTTGCGATTACCAATTTCGTTCCAATTCTTATCAAATCCTTTCAACTGGTAGGCATATTGGCACTTTTCATTGTTAGTGTAAGTTAATGCTGCCAACTGAATATCAAAGAAATTTTGGTTATGTTTTAATACAATTGAAGGATAGGTTTTTGAGTCAGGTGATATAACAAGTCCTTGATAATAAGGAACAGATTGATTTTGCCCGCTTATTTTATCAATTAATAAATCAGGTATGGCTGGCGATTCTTTAATTTTTTGGGGCAAGAAATAATTAAAACCTTTTATTCCTCCCATAAATACAAAGCCAGATTCAGGATCGTTATAAAAAGCTCCGTCTGCAAATTCATTGTTTTGCAACCCTTCGTTTTTTGAATAATTAGTAAACTTAGCTGGATTTATAACAAAATTAGACAAGCCAAAATTAGTGCTTAGCCAAAGATTTGATTTGTCGTAAGGAACAATTCCGTGGATCGTATTATTTGGCAAACCGTCTTTTACCGTAAAATTCTTAAACACGGCACTTCCATCATTTTTTAAATCTTCTAAAACATTCAATCCAAAACTTGTACCAATCCAAAGCTTGTCGCTTTCATCTTTTACGAGACACAAAATATCATTGTTTGAAAGACTTTTAGGATCATTAGGGATATTTTTATAAGTGCGGAAGTGCTCTGATTTTTTGTCAAAAAGATTTAATCCGCCAAGTCGTGTCCCGATCCAAAGCTGTTCCTCATTTCTAGGAATAATCGAAAATATAATATTGCTGCTTAGCTTATCTTGGCCAGCATTGCCAGCTACATATCTTTTAAAATCCGTAATCTTTAATTTTCCTTCAGATCTAGCAATTTTGCAACGAATCATGCCATAACCGTTGGTTCCTAGCCACAAGAATCCAGTCTTATCTTGATGAATGGCATAGATAGACTTAAAATAATCATATTTATCGCTTCCTACAATTTCCTGCCAACTAATAATTCTAGATTTTTCAAGATCATAAACAGAAATACCGTCACCGTCAGTTCCAATAAATATAAGATTTTCATTTCCCTTGCATAATGCAAATACAGAATTATCAATCGAACTGTTGGTTTCATTAAAATTTTCATATTCCAAAGGTTTCTCTGGATTTAGATAAAAATCGTCAGAAATGCGAAACAAGCCTTTACCTTTTGTACCGAGCCAAAAAGATTTTTTACCGGCTTCTAAAAATGTTCTCACAATGCCACCGTCTAGTTCTGGCAATTGTGCTTTTGAAATCAGATTGAATGACTTTTTAAGCGGATATATTTTAAAAACGCCATCTCCATCAGTTCCTGTCCACAAAACATTCTCATTTCCTTGAACAAATGTTGTAATTTTTTGATTTTTTAAATATTTTGACCATGGTTTCGATATATTGTTTCCTTCAAAATCTACTAAAAAAGATCCTGATTTTCCGGCAAGAACAATTCCTTCAGAATTATGGCCAACAATATTTTCAATGTTTTTATAATCCAGCAGGCGCTTTTTACTATTGCTTAAAGAAAATAAAATAGCTTCGCCATTGTTTGAAATTCTGCAGATATTTTGATTTGGAAGAACATCGAAAGTTTTTGTATCATTAGAAATCAATTCCGTTTTAGAAATATATTTTTTACCATTATCTAATTTTTTGATTTTTAACGAATAAAATTCATTGTTGTCAAGCAATACAAGCAATTGTCCAAAACTTGAGAATTCTATTTTTTTAACGGTGTTTGCAGAAAAAATTGGATTTTTCAACTGTTGAAAATCATTTCCATCAAAGTATCCGATTCCCCATTCTTTGACTGCGCAAAAAACCTGCTTTGAAGTATCAAGAGCAATATTAAATTCTGATTCTGACAAGGGTGGCATATTATTTCTAGAAAAATAATAGTGCGTGAATTTATCTGTTTTTTTTTCATAACGATTTATACCGTGCATCGTTAAAATCCATATATATCCAGCATTGTCTTCGACTATTTTTAATATGACTTGATTGCTGAGTGAATTTTTATTGTTGGCTTCTGGTCTGAAAATTTTAAAATTTGTTCCGTCATAACGGTTCAATCCATCCCAAGTTCCAATCCACAGCAGATTTTCAGAATCTTGAAAAATACAATTGACAGAGCTATTTGATAACCCCTTTGTATTATCTAGTTGTTCTGAGGCATATTTTATATTTTGTATTTTTGAAGAATCTAAATATTTAGTTGAATTTTCACTTTTTATATGTGATTTATTAAGGTGATTTGACTGCTCTGTATTATTACAAGAAAAAAAAAGCACAATACAAAAATTAATGAATAAAATTTTAATTTTTGATTGAATATTATTTTCTGAAATTTTAGTTTTACCGAAATTCATATTTTTATTTGCAAACCGTTATTATAGCTATTCATAAATATAATGAGATATATAAATTCATAAATAGATGAAAATACTGGAGATTAATTGACATGTTCTCAAATATACAAACAAATAGTATTAATAATTCCTATAATATACTAGAATAACTATTAAAATGAAATTGCAATTTTACTTTTAAACATCTATATGAATTTTTAAATTATAGGTAATCTTTCGTCGTTGCTATTGTGTTTAGTATCTTTGCATTTACTTCCTATTTTATATACCGAAATGAGTACAACTACAGCTTTTATCAAAAAAAATTACATCCGCATTAAATGGCAAAAACTAACTGTCGTATCAATCTTAATCGGATTTCTTGCCACGCTTTTAGCAATCTCTTTAAAGCATATAACAGAACATTACGAAGAAATTTTATTTACTAAAACGCAATCTAATGCTGTTTACCTGCTAATTTTTCCAATTTTTGGATTATCTGTAATTTATTTTTTGAGGCAATATCTTTTTAAGAAGAAGGAAAATAAGGGAATTAAGGAAGTTTTTGAAAGTACTTCTTCCAATAAAAATTTACCATTATATAAAATTCCTTCACATTTCATAAACGGCTTAATCACAGTAGCTTTTGGAGGCTCAACAGGAATCGAAGTTTCTACCGTAGTAGCAACTGCTACAATTGGTTCTGTTGCACATACTAAAGAAAATTTTTTCAAGAAATATAAAACAGAACTTATCTGTGCCGGTGTTGCGGCGGGAATTACTGCGCTTTTTTCGAGTCCAATAGCCGGATTGCTTTTTGCTTATGAGGTTATTTCTAAAAAAACATCAAGAGTTTTCTTTGCTACCATTATTATTTCTGTTACAATTGCTTCGGCATTTTTATTTATTTTTGAAGAAAAGCCACTATTTGAAGTCAGCATTACGACTTGGCATTGGCAGGCAATTCCTTATTTCATTTTGTTGGGCATCATTGCCGGAATGAATTCGGTCTATCTTACAAAATGTGTTTTATTTTTTAAGAAACAATTTTCAACTATAAAAACGCACTATTACAAAATCATTATAGGAGCAACAATCTTGACGGCTTCTCTTTTTATTTTGCCACAGCTTTATGGCGACGGATATCATGCCATTAAAAATAGCATTCTTTCAGCAAACACTGATGTGCTTACTATTTCTCTAGCCATTACGCTTGTGTCAATAATTATTATGAAACCAATTGTGACATCAATTACACTCTCTTCTGGAGGCGACGGAGGTGTTTTTGCTCCAAGTCTTTTCATAGGTGCTTTCCTTGGTTTATTAACTGCTATTTGTTTGAATACTTTTTTTAATACCAACGTAATTCCATTAAATTTTATGATTCTCGGCATGGCTGCAATGTTGAGTGCCAGTATTCATGCGCCTTTTACTGCATTGTTTTTAGTCTGTGGCGTAATTAATGATTATACTTTGTTTTTCCCTATTTTATTGGTTTGTTTGGTTTCTAAGTATACGGCACAAAAAATTTATCCTTTTACAGTTTACAGCTACAAAGAAAATCTAGCCAAATAAATGCCTGTTAAAAGAATAAAGCGAACCTATCGCAAGACAAAATATGTACTCTATAAAGAAACTTTAGTTGATTTAACAGAACATTTCTGGGCATTCATCGGTTCTTTTGTCGGACTTGGTTGTATTGCTTTTTTACAATACAAAGCTTTTCCTGAATCAGATATGATATTTCTAATTGGTTCCTTCGGAGCTTCTTGTGTGTTGGTTTATGGCGTGATACAGAGTCCGCTTGCGCAACCTCGAAATCTTATCGGAGGCCATGTTATTTCTGCGCTTGTTGGAGTAAGCGTTCAAAAATTAATTCCTGATATTTTGTGGATTGCGGCACCGCTTGCTGTCTCGCTCTCCATTGTTTTTATGCAGATTACCAAAACGCTACATCCGCCTGGTGGCGCAACTGCTTTAATAGCTGTCACTGCTTCTCCGGAAATGAAAAGTCTTGGTTATTTTTATGTAATTTCTCCTGTGTTAAGTGGTGCCTTGATTCTACTGATAACGGCCTTACTATTTAATAATCTGACTTCAAAGAGAAGCTATCCTTCAAAAAGAAAAAAGAGGCCACTTTTTAAAGTATTTATAAAAAGTATACAAAAAACGAATAAAAATTGAAGTAATAAAAAAAATCCAAGACAAATTTATCTTGGATTTTTTTAGTTTTATATTCTTTTTGTTCTCATATTATCTAGTAAGCCATCCCCTTTTTCCTGCTGTGGCAATAGCATAAGGCATAATCCAAAATAATCCGAATGTATACAAAATGCTATAGGAATAAGCCCACAATGATTCAGAAAAATTATGCCTTTTTGCATAAAAGAAAACAGAAAAACTAGATGCAATTAATATGCCTAAAAACGTAGAGCTAATAAATAATACAGGATGCATCACTATGAAAAACAGCATAAAAATCAAAAATGGGTATGCCATTGCAATTGTCAGAAATTGATTCAAGAATAATAATCTTGCGCCAATTTTTGATTCCTTTCTAAAATTTTTAAAGACAAATTTACCCATCATCAAATTCTCACGCACATTGCTTCTACCCCATCTAATAAACATTTTATATAATCCTTTATATTTTTCAGGAACATTGGTAAGTACGTAAGCATTTCTTTGAAACAACACATGCTGTCCCTGCTTCAATATCATATTTGTCATTGCACGGTCTTCTCCAATATCGGAAGGTTGCCCCATAAAAGTTTGGTCAATCCATTCTGGCAAACATTTGAAAACTGCCGTACTGCGATATGCTGCCAAAGCACCGGGTGTACAAAGTACAGAACCAAGCATGCTTTCTGCAGAACGTATGAATTCAAAACTCATGACAAAACTAACATTAAGCATTTTTGGAAGCATCGCTTTAGCATTATTCAAAACTTGAACATTTCCAGCAACCGCGCCACAATTTTGATTCGTCACAAACGGACTAACTAGATTTCTCAAAGTATCTGTTTTAACTATCGAATCGCTATCAATTGTTACAAATATTTCACCAGTTCCAAGATTAAAACCACGATAAAGTGCATGACGTTTTCCTTTATTTTCAGGCTGTTGAAAAATTGTCAATCGATCACCTAATTTCTTTTTTGCTTGCTGCATCCAATACCAAGTATCATCTTTGCTTCCATCATCAATTGCCAGCAATTGTAATTTTTCTTCTGGATAATCACTGTTTGCTATACTCAATAAAGTATCCCAAACTAATTTTCCTTCATTATATGCTGGAACAATGACCGTACATGTTGGCAATAAATCGTCAGTAACAGATTCAATTGGTTTATAACGGAAATATAAAAAGACATTATAAAGAAAAAAGATGACCTTGAATAAAAGCAATAATCCAGCAACAATGACAAAAGAGAATCCTAAAGTAGAATTCATTCTATCTAAATTAAACTGGTAAAATTCAGGTTGCAATTCATATACTAAATAGGCACCTCCGATCATGAGCAAAAAAGTACCTAAAAGCACAATAATATTTAGTTTTTCAACGTTTGTAGTAACATTATTTAAATAGCCAGAAAAAGTTTTCTTAAACACAAGCCTGTTTATTCTAAAAATAAAATTATTTAGAACTTGTTCATCTATGCTAGTTTCATTTTCTGAAGAAAAAAATTCTTTTGAAGTAATTGTTTCGCCTTTCATGTCTGTCTTCTTATTTGGTTTACATTATTTGTCTCCAAATGAAAAGCAAGTCGTGTGCCATTACCAATTTTAGCACAAACAGTGGGTTTTACGCAGTTTCAACAGTAATTAATTGTGGAATTTGTACACAGTTCATGACACAATTCCACAATTATTGTAAGAATTATGTGAAACTTTGCGATCTATATTTTTGGATACTTAATCTCATTCCCCTATCAAAAGCATGGATAATGCATTGACAGTGCATGAAAATATCTTAAAAAGAATATCAAATCCAATAGGATTATAATAAAAAAGCTTCAGCAAAAACTGAAGCTTTTTATAAATTATACAAAATCAACTATTCTTTTATTCTTGTCCAATATTGTGTCCTTCCAAGCAATGAAAAACCAACATAACCTCTTACTTTCAGCTTATTTTCATTTTCAAGGCTGATCGTACATTTATACTCTTTACCAGTTTTTGGATCTAAAATTTTCCCACCGTCCCAATCTGAGTCATTTTTTGAAAGTCCGTCAATAATTACCATTCCTTTGATTGGCTTGTTCTTTTTATCACCTTTGCATTGATCGCATAATTTGTCTTCCTTCCCTTTTTCTAAGATTTGAATAACTTTTCCATAAACTTTTCCATTGGCTTGGTAAATTTCTACAACAGATTTCGCTGCACCAGTTTCATCGTCAATAGTTTTCCATTTTCCAATAACTGATTGCGCTTGCATAGAAACAATTCCTGCAAAAATAAAAAGAACGCTATAAATAACTGATTTTTTCATATTCCAAAAGATTTTGATTATCATAAAGTTAGTAAATTGATTAGCAATCCAAATGCCATACTGCAAACTTTTAACACATAAAAAAACCAGCTTCTCTCGAAACTGGCTTACTTTTATAAAAAAGAAAAAAATTATTTTCCTTTTCTTCTATCTCTTTCTGTTTTAATCAAATTCAATTCACGGCTCGTTTGTCCGGCAACAGAAGTGTTTTCTTCCGCTCGGCGAATCAAATATGGCATCACATCGCGAACCGGACCAAATGGCAAATATTTCGCTACATTATATCCGTTTTCAGCCAAATTATAGCTGATATTGTCGCTCATTCCATACAATTGACCGAACCAAACTCTGTGATCGCCTTTCTCAATTCCGTTTTCATTCATCAATTTCATCAACTTATATGAACTGTCTTCATTATGAGTTCCAGCAAAAATTGACATCTTTTCCAAGTGTTCTATCATATAAACTACGGCATCGTCATAATTAATATCTGTCGCTTCCTTTGAAATACAAATCGGAGAAATATATCCTTTCTCTTCCGCACGCTTATTTTCTTTTTCCATATAAGCACCGCGAACCAATTTCATTCCAATATAAAATCCTTCTTCTTTTGCAATTTCGTGCACTTTTTTCAGATAATCTAAACGATCCCAGCGGTACATTTGCAACGTGTTAAAAACAATCGCTTTCTCCTTATTATACTTGCGCATCATATTTAAAACTACTTCGTCCGCAGCATCTTGCATCCAGCTTTCTTCACCGTCAATCAATAACGCCACATCTTTTTCATAAGCCGTTTTACAAACCAAATCAAAACGCTCCAAAACTCGGTGCCATTCGTCAGCTTCTTCAACCGTCAAAGTCTTTCCCTCGCCTAATTTCTCATACAATTCAAATCGTCCAAAACCTGTCGGTTTAAAAACCGCAAACGGAATCGCCTGCTTTTCCCTAGCAAATTCAATGGTTTTCAACGTCATATCAAGTGCAATATCAAACTGCTCTTCCTCCTCTTTTCCTTCTACAGAATAATCCAAAACCGAAGAAACTTTTCCTTTTGTGTACATTTTATCCACAACAGAAAGACAATCTTCCTCATTTACGCCACCGCAAAAATGATCAAAAACCGAAGCTCTGATCAAGCCTTCCACAGGCAAATGTGCTTTTAATGCAAAATTGGTAACCGCGGTTCCGATGCGAACCAAAGGTTCAGAAGCAATCATCTTAAAAAGAAAATAGGCCCTATCAAGTTCAGTATCACTTTTCAAGGCAAACGCCACTTGTGTATTATTGAAAATCTTTTCCATTCGTTAGTTTAATAATACTGCAAATATAATTACTCATTTGCGATTTTTTCTTAAAAATTGCCTTATTTTGCCATTCAAAATTAATAATTGTCATTGCGAATTTCGAAACACTCTTTAGGAGCGAATGGACAGTAATTTTTAATTATCCATTTTCCCGCTGAAGCCACTCGCTTTGTTTTGGCTGTCGCAAAAAACAAGAGCTCAAACAATGGCATCATCGGGGCTAGTTGAGAAACTATTTGAATTTTTGTAAAGGCCAGTCCAAACCTTTGCGGTTACAGAATCGACAAAAAACAACAGAATGAATACAATTCCAGCCAACGGCTACCCAATACATTTCAATGAAAATGCTTATTTAGAATTGAATAAGTATCTTCTTGAAAATAAATATTCAAACATTTTCATCTTTGCCGACAGCGAAACAAACGAGCATTGCCTGCCAATTTTCCTTCCAAATTTAGAAACAGATTTGACTATTGAAATCGTGGAATTTGAACCAGGGGAAGAAAATAAAAACATAGAAACCTGCGTCGAACTTTGGAAAATCTTGACTGAATTAAAAGGAGATAGAAAAAGTCTAGTCATCAATGTCGGCGGTGGCGTTGTTACAGACTTAGGCGGATTTGTAGCTTCTACCTTTAAAAGAGGAATTGATTTTATTCACGTTCCAACAACATTATTATCAATGGTCGATGCTTCTGTGGGTGGAAAAAATGGCGTAGACTTAGGCAACTTAAAAAACCAAATCGGAGTGATAAATGTTCCGAAAATGGTTTTGATTGATACACAGTATTTAACGTCGCTTCCGCAAAACCAAATGCGTTCTGGCTTGGCAGAAATGCTAAAACACGGATTGATCTTTGATAGAAAATATTGGAATTTATTTTCAGATCTAAACAATTTAAATACAGATGATTTAGATATTTTAATTCATCAATCTGTTGAAATAAAAAATAACATTGTTTTGCAAGATCCGACAGAAAACGGAATCAGAAAAGCACTAAATTTCGGGCATACCTTAGGCCATGCGATTGAAAGTTATTTCCTTGAAAGCGAAAATAAAACGACTCTTTTACATGGTGAAGCAATTGCTGTCGGAATGATTTTAGAAGCCTATATTTCTTTGAAAAAAGATTTGATTTCATCGAGCGACTACAAAGAAATAAAAACCGTAATCAGCAGCATTTTTGACAAGATTGTTTTTGAAGAAAATGACCTAAATCCGATACTAGAATTGCTGATTCACGACAAGAAAAATGAATATGGAACAATTCAATTTGCATTGCTAGACGGAATCGGAAATATTAAAATTAATCAAATCGTTGAAAACGAACTCATTATTGAGGCATTTTTAGAATATAATTCTTAATATTTTTTTAATAAAAATCGTTGCATTGCAGCTATTTTATTTTTTACATTTGCGCCAATGAAAATGAATCAAAATCCGAATCTTTGTTTGCTATGCGACAGCGTAAACCATAAGTCTTATCAGCATTTGTTGAAAATCTTGTGTGCAATTAAAAGCATTATGGTTTTTGATATTTTTCAATATTCGAATACATATCAAGAAAAACTACCGATCATTTATGCAAATATTAGGGTTTGAACTTTAGAAAAAAAATAATTTTTTACTATATTTAAATCTAAAATACTGACAAATAAATGAATACAAAATATTCTGATCTAATAAATCAAACTTTTTACTTCCCTCAAGAAGAGTTCAAACTTAATAAAGATAACCTTTTGTTCCACAATATTGACTTGATGAAGTTAGTTGAACAATATGGCACGCCTTTAAAGTTTACCTATTTACCTCAAATTTCTGCCAATATCAATCGCGCTAAATCTTATTTTAGAAAGGCGATGGAGAAAAACAAATATGATGGAAAATATTTTTATTGCTATTGCACAAAAAGTTCTCATTTTGAGTTCATTATGAACGAAGCTTTCAAAAATAACATTCACATTGAAACTTCTTCTGCATTTGATATTAATATTGTAGAGAATTTGTTGGAAAACGGAAAAATCAACAAAAGCACTTACGTAATCTGCAATGGTTTCAAAAGAGACCAATATATTACAAACATTGCGCGTTTGATAAATAACGGACACAAAAATACAATTCCGATCATTGATAATTACGAAGAATTAGACTTGCTTCAAGCGGAAATTCCAGGTAAATTTAAAATCGGAATTAGAATTGCGGCTGAGGAAGAACCTAAGTTTGAGTTTTATACGTCTCGTTTGGGAATTGGCTATAAAAACATCGTAAGCTTCTATAAAAAGCAGATTCAAGATAATCCAAATCTTGAGCTGAAAATGCTTCACTTCTTCATTAATACCGGAATTAACGACACTTCTTATTACTGGAATGAGTTGGTAAAATGTATTAAAGTGTACATCGCTTTGAAAAAAGAATGTCCTACTTTAGACGGTTTGAACATAGGTGGCGGTTTCCCAATCAAAAATTCATTGGCTTTTGAATTCGATTATCAATATATGATTGACGAAATCATCAACCAAATCAAGATTGCTTGTGAAGAGGCTGAAGTTGATGTCCCTAACATTTTTACTGAGTTTGGTTCTTTTACTGTTGGAGAAAGTGCGGGAGCGATTTACCAAGTTTTGTATCAAAAACAACAAAATGATAGAGAGAAATGGAACATGATAGACTCGTCTTTCATCACAACTTTGCCAGATACTTGGGCCATTAACAAGCGTTTTATTATGCTTGCCGTGAACCGTTGGAACGACCAATATGAAAGGGTTCTTTTAGGAGGAATGACTTGCGACAGCGATGATTACTACAACTCTGAGCAAAACATGAATGCCATTTATCTCCCTAAGTATAACAAAGAAAAACCTTTGTATATTGGCTTTTTCAATACGGGAGCTTACCAAGAAACAATTGGAGGTTTTGGAGGTTTGCACCACTGCTTGATTCCGCAACCAAAACACATTTTGATTGATCGCGATGAAAATGGAATTTTAGCAACAGAAGTATTTTCTGAACAACAAAGTGCAGAAGATGTATTAAAAATATTAGGCTATACGCAAAAATAATTTGAAATTTAGGCGATGATAAAATTTGAAAATTCGTAACATTGCCAAATAATAAAACTGTAAACCCTATAACAATTTCTTTGATTTGGATAACATTTGAATCTTGCAGTTGTATAATTTTAAAAATAAAAAAATGAGTAAAGGACCGATCAGTCAGTTTATTGAAAAGTATTATTTACATTTCAATTCTGCTACAGTAGTTGACGCAGCGAAAGCTTATGAACAGCAATTGCAAAATGGTGCGAAAATGATGGTGACTTTGGCTGGTGCAATGAGTACTGCTGAAATCGGAAAGATTTTCGCAGAAATGATTAGACAAGACAAAGTTCAGATTATTTCTTGTACAGGTGCAAACCTTGAAGAAGATATCATGAACCTTGTTGCGCATTCTCACTATGAAAGAGTTCCAAATTATCGTGATTTAACACCTCAACAAGAGTGGGATTTGCTAGAAAGAGGCTTGAATCGTGTTACAGATACATGCATTCCTGAGCATGAAGCGTTCAGAAGATTGCAAAAACACATTCATAAAATCTGGAAAGATGCCGAAGATGCCGGCGAAAGATATTTTCCACACGAATTCATGTATAAAATGCTGCTTTCTGGCGTTCTTGAAGAATATTATGAAATCGACTTAAAAGATAGCTGGATGTATGCTGCAGCAGAAGCTAATTTGCCAATTATCGTTCCAGGATGGGAAGATAGCACAATGGGAAATATTTTTGCTTCTTATGTAATCAAAGGCGAATTGAAAGCTTCAACTATGAAGTCTGGAATTGAATATATGACTTATCTTGCTGACTGGTATTCTAAAAATAGCAGTAATGGTGTAGGTTTCTTCCAGATTGGTGGAGGAATAGCTGGGGATTTCCCAATTTGTGTCGTGCCAATGTTATATCAAGATATGGAAATGCACGATGTGCCTTTCTGGAGTTATTTCTGTCAGATTTCAGATTCGACTACAAGTTATGGTTCTTATTCAGGAGCTGTTCCGAATGAGAAGATTACTTGGGGAAAATTGGATATCAATACTCCAAAATTTGTTATCGAGTCGGATGCTACAATTGTAGCGCCATTAATTTTCGCTTACCTACTAGACTTATAATAAAATTGTATGAAAAGAATTATTGTAGATTATTCTAAACTAACTAACGAAATCTTAACTTTATTGGTTGAGAAGTTTCCTGATGGATATGATGATTCCAACATTATCCGTTTCAGAAATGCAAAAGATGAAATGATTGAAGCTGTGGAAGTTCGCACGGAAGACACTATTTATTTAGTGAAAGTAAGCACAAAACTTGCCAGCAGAATTGAAAACTTTGACGAAGACGATGATATTGATGATGTTGTTGTGCCAATCGATGCTATCAAAGGTCTTGATTTAGACGATGATATTGCAGATGATGACGATGATGAAGAAACTGAGGAGAAAATCGAACTTGATGATGAAGATGATGAAGATCGTGACACAGCAGACATTGCTGATGAAGACGATGATGAAGACGAAGATTAATCAATCTTAAAAATATAGAAAAGGGAACTCAAAATAATGGGTTCCTTTTTTTTTGAACTATATTTTGCCTTTCTCTTGGGATAATTTATTCAAATTTTTAAAATAAAAAAATCTCAAATCTGTGTTTCTAAACAAGCACCTTTTTAGCAACACTGATTAATATTTTTTTTTGAATAAAACATAGATTTGCATTGTAAGAATCTGATTTCTTTTAAATTTGATTATGAATATTAGGTTTATAATTCTTCTTCCTATTTTGGTGCTGCTTTTTTCTTGTGACTATTCTATCAAGAAAACAAGAGAACAAATAACTATATCCGCTAATGACACTTTAAAACAAGACAAGAAACTAAAGCCTGTTTTTGGATATCGGTTTATAATTTCAGGCGATTTTGATGGAGATGGTAAAAATGAAAATCTGATAGAACATTTTTTTAGCGGAATTGACAATAAAGAAACAAATAAGTTTTATGAAAACTTAGAATATGATGATCTTGTTGAGCTGACAATGAAGAAAAATCCTTATTCATTTGTACTTTCTGACAACAAATCAATTGACACTTTACAAATTTCTTCATTGGGGCAACTTTTTGGCCTTTCTTATCTCAAGAATGAAGGCGATTTAAATGACGACGGAACAGATGAAGTTTCTTATGTCGTAAACTTCGCAGACTGGTCGAATTTAAACACTTGGCATTTGATGACTTATAAAAACAACAAATGGCAAGAGCTTTATTCTTTCCCTATTTGGGACTGGCAACTTCCTAATCTTCCTGAAACGACTAATCAGTATGGATTATTTGGACTTGATAATAAAATAGTAAATTCAGAAGATGCTATTGCCAATAATGAGATTGTAAATGAATTAAAAAACTTCAAAGGACTTGTAAAAAAGATTAAGACTAATAAAATTCAAGTAATCTATAGGAATGAAGAAGCTGATGAAGATACGATAATTGTTGACTTGAAGAAATTCAAAATATAGAAAAAGAATTCAAAATTAAAATTTGAGATGACTAGCTCATAACTAAATTTTATACCAACACAATGAATAAAAAATTTAAAACTGCTATTATTTTAATTATGCTTTCTATCGGAACTTTTGCCTCTTTTGCAAAGTTTAATAGTTCAGATAATAATAATTTCGTGACTTACATTGCAGATCCAAAAACTCAAGATATTAAGTTGTATTGGAAAAACGATCAATCACAAAACTTCAAAAGCATCAAAAATTTAAAATTATGGTTGGAAAAGAAGAATCAAAAGCTAGAGTTTGCTACGAATGCTGGAATGTATAAAAAAGATGGTTCTCCACAAGGATTATATATTGAAAATAGAAAAACACTTTCTCATTTGGATAATTCTAATGCAAATGGCAACTTTTATTTAAAGCCAAACGGTATATTTTATATAACAGACAAGAATATTGCAGGGATTTCTATTACTGAAAAATTTAATAGCAAAGACATAAAATATGCAACGCAATCTGGACCAATGCTTATAATCGATGGTGAAATTCATCCTGCGTTTAATTCTGGCTCAACAAATTTAAATATCAGAAATGGCGTTGGAATTCTTCCTGATAATAAAATCGTTTTTGCGATGTCAAAAAAAGAAATCAATTTTTATGATTTCGCCAATTATTTTAAAAAAATGGGATGTAAAAATGCATTATATCTCGACGGATTTGTTTCTAGAACTTATTCTGTAAATGACAATTGGTTGCAAACTGATGGAAATTTTGGGGTAATGATTGGAATAACAAAATAAAAAAGAACCCTTTCGAGTTCCTTTTTATCTATAAATATCTTTCTTGAAAAACTTTCTGATGGTGTTTTTGGTGCCCAATAATTATAAAACCTAAAGCTCTTACTGAAACCGGTTTATCAGAAGCTGTTCCTTTTCTCAATAAAATTTCTTCAGAAAAATTCTTGAAAAGCATAATTGTAGATTGTCTTACCAAAGCTAATTCTGTCAGCAAATCTTGAAGATTTCTCTTATTTCCATTGGCTTCGTCAGCATAATCATTTTCTTCAAAACCTGGCAAAGGCGTTTTGTCGTTTCTGGCAATTCTTAGCGCTCTGTAGGCAAAAACTCTTTCAGAATCAATCAGATGTTGGATGATATCTTTGATTGTCCATTTGCCCTCTGCATAACGGTAATCAAATTTATCCATTGGAATGTTTTGCACGAACTTAATAAATTCATGCACCGAAATTTCAAGTTCTTCAACCAAATCAGCTTCATTGGCAAGCGAAATGTAAGTTTCATAAAAAGGAGCAAATTCTGTATCAGATAATTGGCTAGGTTTCATTAAATTTTATTTTAAGCAGAATTTCTGCTGGCGTTAATATTTCCAAAAAGAGAACGCATCACAATTTTTTCATAGACTTTCATCAGCTCTTCGTCATGATTTTCATCAGCATTCAGTTCATTAATTTTTGACAAGGCATATTGTTGAATTGTCAGTAAAGGAAGTACGATTTGTTCACGCAATTTGATGGACGCTTTTCCGTCAGGATAATTCTGCATCAACTCTTCAAATCCTGAAATTTTTAGCAACAACCTTTTGGTTTCTGAAAATTCATTAAAAATAATTTCCCAGAATTTTCCGAATTCAGCATCTTCTTTCATGTAAGCTGTCAACGGGAAAAATGATTTTGCCAAAGACATCATACTGTTCTCGATCAGTGTTTTAAAAAATAAAGAATGATCATAAAGATGTTGCACTTTATCCCAATTTCCATTTTCTTCAAAGTGTCTTAAAGCAGTTCCAACTCCAAAGAAACCTGGTACATTTTGTTTTAATTGGCTCCAAGCCCCAACAAAAGGAATTGCTCTCAAGTCATTAAAATCTAAAGTATCAGACTGGCTTCTTTTTGATGGACGACTTCCAATATTAGCTTGTGCATAATATTTCAAAGCGCTTCTTCTCTCTAAATAAGGAATAAATTTTGGATGATTTTTAAAATCAGAATATTCTTTATAACTAATTTTTGATAATTCCTCTAGCAATTCTTTTTCGTCACTTGTAAGCTTATTTTCTCCTTTATAAAATACTTGGTTTGCCGCTCCAGCACTTAAAAGATTTTCTAAATTATAACGGCATGATTCTAAAGTTCCAAAATTTGAACTGATAGTTTGTCCTTGAATCGTAATTTGAATTTCTTTATTTTCAATGTCTGGACCTAGAGAAGCATAAAATTTATGAGTCTTTCCTCCTCCTCTAGCCGGCGGTCCACCTCGGCCGTCAAAGAAAATTACTTCTACGTCATATTTTCTAGAAATTGCTGTCAAAGCTTCTTTTGCTTTATAAATACTCCAGTTTGCCATCAAATAACCACCGTCTTTTGTTCCATCAGAAAAGCCAAGCATAATAGTCTGTTTTCCGTTTCTGCGGTCAATGTGTTGCGAATATTCTGGATTTGAATATAAAGTATCCATAATTTGCTCGGCATTTTGCAAGTCTCCAACCGTTTCAAAAAGTGGCACAATGTCAACGGAAGGATTTTTCCACCCACAAAGTCCGAACAAGGCATATGTCTCTAAAATATTTTGGGCGCTTTGCGTATTGCTAATTATATAGCGATTTGATCCAAATTCACCATTCGTTTCTTGAATTTTCTTGATAGCAAAAATAGATTCTATCGTTGATTTTGAATTTTCTTCCTCAAACCAATCAGGATTTAAATTTCCTTTTGCATTTACCAAAACTTTAATTTTTTCACTTTCTGAAAGTGAATCATAATGTTCTGGAAAAATATTCAGCTTTTTTTCAGAAGCCACTTTTACAATATCTTTATAAACGGCATCGTGAATTTTGCTGTTTTGGCGCACGTCGAGCGTTGCAAAATAAAATCCAAATAAATTTACTTTGTTTATAAATTCATCCAAATCATCCAAATAAAGCGATTGGTGGTTGTCGATAATTCTTTGTCTTACATTTAAAAGTGTCGCTTTCAATTCTTCTAAAGTGATAAAAACTTCACCTTCAGAATAAAAGGCTGAACGATAAATTTTTTGCTCCATTTCAGTCCAAATCATGTCAACTCCGCTAAAAGTAAGCTTTCTTTTTAACTGCCTAATTTCAGCATAATAACATCTGAGGATAGAAATGCGAAGCCTTTCGGTTACTTTTAATGTAATTTCATTAGTTACAAAAGGATTTCCGTCACGATCACCTCCTGGCCAGAAACCAAGTGTAATTATTGGGTTTTCAAGCAATTTTCCTTCAAAAATATTTTTTTGGAAATACTGCATCATCTTTCCGGCAGTTTCATAGAAAACATTTTCAAGGTACCAAGTCAAGCTGACCGCTTCATCAAAAGGAGTTGGTTTTTCTTTCTTAATAAAAGGTGTTTTTCCTAATTGAGCCAAAAGCTCTTTGATTCTTTTTAGATTATTGTTTCGAATAGCATCTTCTAAATCTGTAATGATTCCTAAAACCGAGCCTGGATAAAACTGGGTTGGATGCGCTGTAAGCACTGTTCGAATTTTGAATTCTTCAAAAAATGCCTGCAATTCTTTCATCTTATTTTTAGATTCTGCCTTTTCTTTTGTATTTCGAATAGAATTTTCTCCATCAACATTGTTTACAATAGAAAATGCAGCGTCTTCAATGGCATCGAATAAAACTATTTGTCTTTCAACGTATTGAATAAATCGAAACATCAAATCAATTTTTTCAGTTTCAGAAGCATTATCTAGATATTTTTCTGAGAAAAAGTCAACTATTTGCTGTGGATTCCATTGATTTTTGAAACCAGAATCACAAACTTCTGCAAAAAGAGGCAAAAGAATTCCGGTATTGCCGATATTATCAAAAGGAAGCGTAATGAGAATGCTATTGTAAATCTGATATTTAGACATTACATTTTCTTCAAAACGTTCTAATTTGGGTAGATTGTACATTGTATTATTTTTAAATGAAAATTAATAAAAAAACCCTCAAGTTTTCACAAGAGGGTCTTAAAATATTAATTATAAATCTTACAAATCTTTAAAGATTGTATGCATTAATCGTTTTTTATCGTTGATGCTTTCGTCAAGAGAAATCATAGTTTCAGTTCTGTAAACACCTTCAATATCATCAATCATGAAGATTACTTCTTTTGCATGTTTTGTATCCATTGCACGAATTTTACAGAAAATATTGAATTTTCCAGTCGTTACATGTGCCACAGTCACAAATGGAATTTCATTGATTCTTTCTAAGACAAATTTAGTCTGAGATGTATTATGCAGGAAAACTCCAACATAGGCAATAAAAGAATATCCTAATTTTTCGTAGTTTAAAGTTAGAGAAGAACCCATAATGATTCCTGCTTCTTCCATTTTTTTAACTCTTACGTGTACAGTTCCTGCTGAAATCAATAATTTTTTTGCAATATCTGTAAAAGGAACTCTTGTGTTATCAATCAGCATATCAAGTATCTGATGATCTACCTCATCTAAACGAAACTTATTCATATTATTTATTTGTTTGTATTTGTTTTTAAATCTTCTACAAAAAAATTAATTTTTTTTCAATAAAAAAAGTAAATCCTTAAAGAATTGGCAATCCATTAACAATTTTAACTTTTTCTCCTAAATAAAAATCAAAATTCTGACCCAATTTCGGAATATTTTCAAAATCATCTGAATATAAAGCTTCTTTTGCATCATATTCAAAATGACCATGATTTCCAACGAGTTCCCCCACTTCTACTAGCGTTGCCAAAAAGCTAATTTTTCTGTCTTGGAGCACCTCAGTAAATTGAAATGCAAAATTCGTAATAATTTGTTTATTATCATAGTAAATTTTGATATTTTTATAAATCAAATCATAAAATACAGGCATATTTTGAGGAATATTGAAATAATCGTCTGTTTCCTTGCAAACTATATCGTTTTCGTAAATACATTCCAAACCAGAAATCAGCGCTATAAAAATATATTTTCGAGTTTGTTCTCTCTGATAATCATTAGGAAAATGTCCAGCTTCAAATAAAATCGTAGGAGTTCCTAGATATTTAAAAGTATCGCCCACACAATTTAAGTTAAAACCGTCGTCAAATCGCCCTACGTGACCTGGAATAAACTTTTGCAAAACTTGATTCATATATGAAATTACCACCATGGCCTTTTGACGTACTTCATTTATTTCCCTTGCCTCATTATAAGAAGGCGCCAAAAATGACACTGTTGCAGACTTATTTGTATTACCAACACCATAAATTGTACGTTGATCATGAAGATTAAAGCAAAAATCTGGTTTAAATTCATCATAAATTTTTCGCAAAAGTGTACTTTCAGGCTGTGTCATTGCTTGAAAATCACGATTTAAATCAATTTCATTAGCATTTACTCGCGTATATTCCTCAGATCCATCTGGATTCAGCATCGGAATACAATAAAATGTAAAAGCATTTAAATAAATCTGTGCGTTTGAATCATCAGAATTCAGTAAATTTAAGAAGTCAAAAAGAGCTTTTGTAGTTGTACTTTCATTGCCATGCATTTGAGACCACATCAAAATCTTGGTTTTTCCTGATCCTATTTGATAGGAATAGATTGTTTTTCCTTCAACAGATTTTCCTATCTCCTTAAGTATTCCTTTTTTATACGAAGATAAAACTGGCACAATATCTTGCAATGTAATGTATCTTCCAAAGAGCTTTTTTTCATTATGCTTTTCGAATAAAATTTCAAAATCCATTATATAAAATTTAGATTTACAAAAGTAAACATCTTATTATTTACATTTGTAATTAAGACTTTAAAAGAAATTAATTACTTATGTAAACACATTTAAAAGCAAGCATTGTGATTACATTAACGTTAAATTACAAATTAATTAAAAACAAAACAACTTGTTGTAATTCAATACTTAAAGTTAGTCTATATAAAGTTTAAGTTTTAAATTAATTTGCATTTTACAATTGTAAAATAGGTTATGTAGTCTTTTATATTTACATTTGTAAATACTTAATTTTACAAATGTATTTACAATGGTAAACACTGATGATTTTATAAAACGCCTTGAAATAATATTAGATTATTATTCGCTTACAGCTTCTTCATTTGCTGATAAAATTGGTGTGCAACGCTCAAGCCTTTCTCATCTCCTATCAGGAAGGAATAAACCGAGCTTGGATTTTATATTAAAGATAACAGATATTTTTCCAGAAGTAAATCTATATTGGATTTTAAACGGAAAAGGAAGTTTCCCAAGTGCTGAAGAATTTATCAGTACAAATATTTCTAATACTCCCTCTTTTAACTTGGAGGAAAAGCAAGCTGATTTATTTAGTAATTCTGATGAGGCTTCAATAAGTAAAAAAGAAGAAATGAATACAGATATGATATTAAATAAAGGTAATACATCCAATATCGAAAAGATTGTAATACTCTATAAAGACGGCACATTTAGTGAATTTAAGCCTCGATAAAACCTATAAAAAGAAAACCCCAACCTTGTTGAAAAAGATTGAGGCTTTCAAACCAATAAAACAAACACAAAATTTTAGTCTCTCAAATAAATACCTGTAACCCCTGGTTCTATTCTTGCAGTTAATGGTGTTGCGTCAGATTGTGCTGAAGTCGGATAAGCGAAACTTAATACTCTCCCACCTTGATTCAATCTTTCTGCTATATAAATTTTATTATTGTCTTCATCAAAAGCCACATCAACGGGATTTCCTAATGTAGAATTAGGTCCATAAATTCTTTTTTGATTCGCTAGTGCAATTGTTCCATTATTAGCTGTCGAAGAAAAAACAGAACTGAAGTTTTCTATCACAACTATACCTCCATCAATATCTGAAGTAGCACTGCCTACATCCGTTAAAACCATAGTGTTATCTTCATGGTGAATTCCGTGAGTTCTCACTAATCCTTCAATAGCAACCTTTTTATCTGGAACTAAAGCTCCTGATGGTTTTGAAAAGATATTTGTAAAAACTGCAAGTCGATTACTCAAATCTTCTACAGCATATAAGTTACCGTCTTCAATATCGATTCCCCAAAGTTTAAACGGAATTATAAATGTTTTTTCTAATGTAAATCCTGTGGCAGTTCTTTGGTAAACTATCAATTTATTCACTAATCCATTTGCATCGTTTTGATCTTGCACTACTACTACTCTATTTCCATCTACAGATATTTCTCTAGCGTTATTAAAATCTCCAGTTGCACTGCTTGCTGTCATGGTAAGTGAGGTTCCCGATCCAGTTAAAGCATTCCCGAAATTTCCATAAACTTCTAACCTGTTATTTGTTCTCGATGCAATGATCACTTCATCAGTATCATCATTGTAGTAAATTCCATCAGAATCTGTTGATCCAATAGAGAAAGATCTTGCGGTCGGAGAAGTTGCTTTTAAATCTGTATAAGAAATCGATCCGCTGGTATTACTAGAAGTGAAAAGTGCTGACTCATCATTATCGCTTCCGTTATTGTTTGAATTGTCATCGCTACTGCACGAGACAAATCCGATTGCGCTGAAGGCCAGCGTGGCCATAAATAAATTCTTTTTCATAATTTGTGGTTATTAAGTGGTTGAACTTATTCTAAATTACGATGCAAAATCAATTATGGTTTTATAACAATCATTAAAATTTTATTAAATTAAAAACTATTTTTCGGGATCTTACCAAATATGCCTTTATAATTCTCTTTCAAAATATTAAAATCATCTTCAATATTTCCTGAAGGGTAAAAGGCTTCATGAAGAATAACTAGCTTTTTTGAATAATCAAAAGCTATTGGAATTATTGGAACTTTTGCTTTCAATGAAATGTAGTAAAATCCAGTTTTCCAGTCATTAACCTTTTTTCGAGTTCCTTCAGGAGCAATGGCAAGTCGGAAGATTTCTCGCTTTTCAAAAATTTCAGAAATAGCTTCCAAAGTATTTTGACGGGAATTTCTATTTAACGGAGCGCCTCCCATCCAGCGAAAATAATATCCGAATGGAAATTTGAAAAGTTCTTTTTTAGCGACAAAATTCATTTCCAATCCAATAATTCCCCGGACAAAAAGCCCGATGTAAAAGTCATGCCAGCTAGTATGAGGCACTACAATTATTATGCTTTTCTTGATCTTCGGATTCATCTTGCCGACAATCTTCCATCCCATCAAGTTAAAAAAAATAATTTCATAAATAATTTTCTTCATCCTTCATTATTTTATGTAAATGTAATATTTATCGTTTATTTTTGGGTAAAATTAAATTTTGTGTTTAAGAAGCTCTTTAGTTATATCATTCCCGTAAATATCCACAAGCAAAATTCTGCCATCAGCAAGAATCTTGAAATTACGTGGGCAAATGGCGAATTAGTTTTAGATTCAAAAAACACAAATTATTCTTATGGAAGTTTACAGCGAATTCTAAGAAAAGGCTTAAAAAATATCGGCTACGAAAGAATTCTGGCAATGGAAAATATTCTGGTCTTGGGAGTTGCCGGCGGAAGCGTGATCAAAACTCTATCTGAAGAAATAAAATTTAAAAGAAAAATCATAGGCGTAGAAATTGATGCCGAAATTATCAAGATTGCCAACTCATATTTTCATTTAGACGAGATTCCAAATTTTGAAGTTGTCATTGATGATGCTTTTGAATTTGTCTTAAAAACCAAGGAAAAGTACGATCTGATTATTATCGATATTTTTCAAGATACAACAATGCCAAATTTTTTATTCGAAGAATTTTTCCAAAATAGAACTTGCTTTTTATTAAAAGAAAAAGGAATTATTCTTTTTAATACGATGTGTCTTTCTGAAAATGAAAATCTGCGCAACAAGAAATATCTGGAAAATGTAAATTCCGAATTATTTATAGCTAGAACAATTCCGCGTGTTGAAGACCATAATGAATTGATTATTTTGGAACGGAAATAATTTAAGCGAAAATTCACATATTTGTCTTCAAAAAAAACATTTCC
>Ga0247731_1000052_pt1 | contig 44587 bp, 21 predicted proteins | sample UWRJL088202R2_FD_180938 | JGI IMG/M metagenome (GOLD analysis project Ga0247731, IMG submission 180938) | Plant litter microbial communities from Arlington Agricultural Research Station in Wisconsin, United States - UWRJ-L088-202R-2 | ecosystem: Environmental > Terrestrial > Plant litter >...
ATTAAAATATTAACAATTAAAAATATAATAATAAACAAAGGAATACTATAACAATATTTATATATTATAAAAAAAAAATAAGAAAAGCTTGTTGTTTTGTAATTTATTTTTTTTTACAAAAAAAAAGAACAAAACTAAAAACAAAAAAATTTAAACTATAAAAACAATAAAAATATTAAATAAAAATGTTAAATACGTTATATTATTTATTAGAAGTATTAGTGGTAATAGTGCCAGTATTATTAGCAGTAGCTTTTATGACGATAATAGAAAGAAAACAATTAGCTGCTATGCAAAGAAGAGTTGGACCTAATACAGTAGGTTACTATGGAGTATTACAACCGTTCGCTGATGCTTTAAAATTAATACTTAAAGAAACAGTTATACCTGCTCAATCTAATAAAACTCTTTTCTATTTAGCACCTATTGTAACTCTAGTTTTTAGTTTACTAGGTTGAGGTGTTATTCCTTTTGGAGAAGGTTTAGCAATTTCTGATTTTTCTATGGGTGTTTTATATACATTAGCATTATCTTCATTAGGAATTTATGGTACGTTATTTGCGGGATGAGCCGCTAATTCTAAATATGCTTTCTTAGGTTCTTTAAGAAGTACGGCAGCTATGATTAGTTATGAGTTAATTTTAAGTTCAGCTGTTATTATTGTAATTTTACTAACAGGGTCTTTTAATTATAGTATAATAATAGAAAGTCAACAAGCAGTATGATTTATTCTACCTTTAGCTCCAGTTTTTGTTTTTTTCTTTATATCAATTTTAGCTGAAACATCTAGAGTACCTTTTGATTTACAAGAGGCTGAATCTGAATTAGTAGCTGGTTTTTTCACAGAACATTCATCAATTATTTTCGTATTTTTCTTCCTAGCTGAATATTCAAGTATAGTATTAATGTCTGTGTTAACTGCTATTTTATTCTGTTCTGGTTATAATATGCCTGAAATTTTTGAAAATAATACTTTTATTAATTTACAATCTATTATATTAGGTTTAAAAACTTGCTTATTTTGTTTTGTTTTTGTTTGATTTAGAGCTACTTTACCTAGAATTAGATTTGACCAATTACTAACATTTTGTTGAACTTGTTTACTGCCTATAGCAATTGCTTTTGTAATTTTAGTTCCAAGTATTTTAATAGCTTTTGATATTGCACCTTATTAAAAAATTTCATTTCTTTATTTTTTCTTAAAGAAAACAATTAGCATAAAAATTTAAGTTTTAACCCCCTCTATTTTTTAATAAATTATTATTTTTTTAATTATTTTAGAAAATTGTATCATATAAATTTTAATGTAAAAATATAGTTAATGAATTAAAATAATAAAATTATAAGGGGTTATAATAGTTTTAAAAAATAATAAATAAATTTATATAAAATATAGACCGTTTTTAATTAAGTTTTATAATTAAGAACTTTTTTTCCTTATTTTTTTGTTTAGTTCTTTTTAATAATTTTTATTACTAAAAAAAAAATCATAAAAACATATTGCACAAATATAACCTTTAATTTTAGATTAAAAAAAATTAAAAATTTTAAAAGCTAAAATTAATATTTATTAAATGATTATCTTATCTATATTATTATTATTAGTAGCAATGTCGCTACCTTCAATTAAAAATCAAATAACACCTGTATTATTCAGTAGAATAGTTTTATTAAGTTTAACTTATTCCGCTATATTAGCAATTAATATGGTTTATATTCAGTCAATTGGATCAGGAGTAGGGCTTTTTGCAGGATTATTTCAAATTACCATCATTAGTCAATTAACAGATATATTTATATTTTTAATTGCATCATCAATTTTAATTATTTCCCAATTTTATACTTATAAATCTAATTATGATACAATAAGCTTAAGTACAAATAAAACTAATACTGTGGCTGAGCCACAAATATTATTAAAAAATAAAGATGAAATTAGTGAATATTCTTTAATAATTTTATTTAGTGTTGCAGGAGGTTCATTATTAATAAGTTCTGCAGATTTAGTTTCTATGTATTTAAGTATAGAATTACAATCTTTCGCTGTATATATTTTAGCTACAATATATAAAAATTCTTTATCTTCAACTTCAGCAGGATTAAAGTATTTTTTATTAGGTGGTTTATCTTCTTGTTTAATTTTATTAGGATCTGGAATAATTTATACTTATACAGGATTAAGTAATTTAGAATCTATTTATAGTTTAGTTTCAGTATCAGATAGTATTAATATTAATCAAGGTTTCACATTAGGTTTAACATTAATATTAGTAGGTTTCTTATTTAAAGTTAGTGCCGCTCCATTTCATAATTGGGCTCCAGATGTATATGATAATGTTCCTACTATCGTAACTACTTGATTATCTATTATGCCTAAAATATCTATTTTTATTTTCTTATTAGAAATACAATCTTTACCTTGAATTGATTATAATATTTTAAATGTTGAATTTTATAATAAAAATTTATTATTAATAAGTTCATTATTATCATTAATAATAGGATCTGTAGTAGGATTAGCCCAAGTTAGAATTAAACGATTATTAACTTATAGTACAATATCTCATGTAGGATTCTTATTATTAGCATTATCTATTAATACAGAACAATCAGTAGAAGCATTTTTATTCTATATTGTTCAATATACTATTACTAACCTAAACTTATTCTTAATTTTATTATCTTTTGGTTATATTTTATATATTAAACCTAAAAATAATTATTTATATTCTAATAATTTAAGCAAAGATACAAATAACTATAAATTAAATGATAAAAATGATATAGAAAATATTACAGATTTAAAAGGTCAATTCAATAATAATCCTATATTAGGTTTAACATTTGCTATTTCATTATTTTCTATGGCTGGTATACCTCCATTAATAGGTTTTTTTGGAAAACAACAAGTATTATATTCAGCAACTTATAATGGTTATTATTTTTTATCTTTAGTAGCAATTATAGTAAGTGTAATAAGTGCTTCTTATTATTTAAAAATAATAAAAGAAATTCATTTTTCTAATATTAATGTTAATATTTTAAATATTAATAATAAAAATGAAGATTTATTAATACAAAATAGTCCAAGTTATTTAATTTCTGTATTAACATTAATTAATTTATTATTTATATTAAATCCATCATTAATTTTAAATGGTATACATCTAATTGCTTTAAGTCTATTCTATACTTAAATGAGCGCATTATTTATTTTTTTTATTTTTATACCAATTTTAGTAGGAATTTTATTAGCACTGAATTTATTATTTGCTGTTCATAAACCTGATTCTGAAAAATTATCTCCTTTTGAATGTGGATTTGCACCAATATACGGTCAAACTAGAAGTCCTTTTCATATTCAATTTTATTTAGTAGCTATTTTATTCTTAGTATTTGACTTGGAAATATTCTATTTAGTTCCTTTATCAGTATCTATGTATCAAGTAGGTAGCTATGGTTTCAGTACATTTATAATTTTCTTTGTAATTTTAACAATAGGATTTATTTATGAATTAGGAGCCGGAATATTAAAATTCACGGATCAAAAATCTAACCCAAAAATTTAAATAAAACCCCCTTTCTATTTTTTTATCATAATATAAATAAAATTATAAATTTTTAAATACTTTAATTATATGTTGCTAAAGTTTATAATTAATTTTAATTATTTTAATACTATTAAACTTTTCCTAAAATTTTGTCTTTATTTAATATTATTAGGCCTTCGGCTAAGCCTTAAACAAATATTAAAAAAAATAATTAGTTTTAATTTAATAAGCTTAATTTAAAAATATATAATTACATAAAAATTATAATTATATAAACTTTTTAAAATATAAGGGGTAATGATTGAATAATTTATTATATATTAATAATTTAGTATTATGCTATTATTTTATATTTCTTATAGTTTTTCTAGAAAAAGCTAGCGAATTTTTATTTTTTCCTATTAATTTTAATATATACTAAAATTATAAATATAAAATATAGAGTCTAAATTTATAATTTATTTTGTAAAACTCTGATTTAAAAACTTGCTATAATTTAATAAAAATTTAATAAATTTAAGCTAGTTATAAAATTAACAAAATTATTCAACATTAAGTTAAGCTATAAAATTAATGATCTTAACTTATTTTTAATATTTTAATTTATTAATTTAAAACTGTCAATTTTTAATAAACATTCTTAAAAAAAGACTTTAAATTTAATAAATATTAAATAAAATAGTAATAAATTAGTAAAAATATAAAGGGTTAAGGTTATAATAAAAACCATTTTCTTAAAACTCTAAATAATATAAATATGAAGTTATTTAAAAAAATATAAGTTAATAAAATTATATGAATATTTTATATTTATAATGTTAGAGAAAAACAAATAATAAAAATTAAAAACAAAAATTAAAAACATATAAAGGAATGCAAAATATTAATCGAAATCAGTTTCAAGCCTTTCCTTACCATCTTGTTACACAGTCACCTTGACCTTTATTATTAAGTTGAGCTATATTTAGTATGGCTATAGGTGCTGTTATGTCATTTCACGGATTTAACTATGGACCAGAACTTTTAAATTTAGGTTTAATATTAACAGTTAGTGGTATGGTTTTATGATTTAGAGATATTACAATAGAAGGTACATATCTTGGAGATCATACAAAACAAGTACAAAAAGGTTTAACTTTAGGAGTGGCCTTGTTCATTGTATCCGAGGCTTTTGCCTTTTTAAGTGTATTCTGAGCTTTCTTCCATTCTAGCTTAGCACCTACTATCGAAATTGGACAAACTTGACCTCCTTTAGGTATTACTGCCTTAGATCCATTTGCTATACCAAGTATTAATACAGTTTTATTACTTTCTTCTGGGGCAACAATTACTTATGGACATCATGCTTTAATTAAAGGAGATAGAAAAGCTGCTTTAATAGGTTGCTATTTAACAGTTTTATTAGCAATAATTTTCACAATTTTACAATATGTAGAGTATACTACGGCTGGATTTACTATTGCAGATTCAGTATTCGGTTCTGTATTCTTTGCTTCAACAGGATTACATGGATTCCATGTTATTATAGGAACTTTATTTATATCTGTAGGACTTTTCAGAGTTACTGTTTATCATTTAACTAAAGGACACCATTTAGGATTAGAATCTGCTATAATTTATTGACATTTTGTAGATGTGGTTTGAATCTTTTTATTCTGTGTTGTTTATTATTGAGGTTCATAATATTTTTTTAAGGCTTTTAAGGCCTCAAGTTTATTATATTTTGTAATATAAATTATTACAAATTTTTAGTTTAACCCCCCTTTCTTCATTTCGGACTAATAATCCGCCCCTTAATATTATTATTTATTAATAAAGTAAAAATAAACAATATTGCTTTAGTATCGTTAATAGAAGTTATTTGGCATTCTAATAACTAGTAAGGTTTGATTATTTTTTATTATCGATTCTATTTATTTTAAGTAAACTTAAGTATTGTACTAATTATAACAGCTAACGCTGTAAAGAGCAAAGCTCTCATTAAAGGTAGTCTTTATAATTTTTATTATTATTATGTAATTTTAAAATTAATCAAAAATCTCCCCCATCCCCATTTATTTAATAATTACCCAATATTTATGTTCCGATTTCAACGCTTCGCTTCATTTTAAATATTCGCTAACGCTCATGTAGACATTCTATTTTCTATAATTTTTCTTCTCAATATAAATTTTTCATTTCCATTACAAATTTAAATTTATCATAAAAATATATAAAATTTCATTCACCCCATATCAAGATTTTCTATCTACAAAAGGGTTAGGCTCGCTAATTAAAGAGTCATCAGGTAGCAGTAATTCTAGTTCTCCTGCTTCTTCGATAGCTTCTAGTTCTTCTTCAGATCAAACGGTTACATTACATAATGTGGACAAACCTGTTTTAGATCAGAGCAAGAGCCCTAAATTAGACGTGGAGTTTCCAGATTCAAATATCGGAAATATTGCTCCTAAACCTACTGAATCTAATTTACAACAACCTAATCCTCCAGTACAACAACCTAGTCCTAATACAATGGACTACCAGAAACGATTAGAAGGTTGAAAACAAACGGGTCCAAGTAGACCCAAAGGACCTTTTAATGTTTTCAACAGAGTAACAGCTTCTTATTCAGAAGCTTTCGCTGATAACAATACATTCACAAACTCTACTAACAACTTAAACTTTACTAATAGTAATATTAGCAATACAGGTTTTGATGCTTATAGTAGATCACCCTCGCCGACTGCTAGTAATATAACTGAATCTGGTGGAGGATCAACCTCACAAATTTCATATACAGCTTCTAGCTATTCTGGTGCCCCTGAAGGGTGTTCAACCAGGAATAGCGGCCTCTCCACCATTTACAGCTGAAATAGTTAGAATGGATAGAGAGGTTGTAAAGCCTATAGAAGATTAATCTTTTATAAGCTAAATTCATTCTTCGAAAGTTCCAAAGGAACCTAACATTAATTAACAATGAACAAATCTTATTTTAATAATAGACACTTTAGAAACTGAATTAGAGATTTAAACGAATATTGAGTAACTAGATACTTACTATTTGTATTAAAGACTTTAATTTATACTTTATTATTCGGAATTTTATTTATTTTAATTTATAAATTTATCTACCCCCTTTTTCAAGATTTTTATACGCTAGCGAGTAATTATTTTGTTAAAGAGGATTTAATTGAAGTAACTAGTTTACCTGAAACCAATACTGAAACTAATACTTTAAATATAGAAATAGTTAATCATTTTGATTACGCCTGGTGAGGCCTAAGACTAATACCTATTGCTTTAATAGGTTATATTGGTTTTAGTTGACATCAGGCATGAGTTCAAGAATGATTAATACAAGATCCAGATTTTGTTTTCGATAACTTAGAGGATATAATTACAGATTTATTCGATATTTCTGAAATTATAAATACTACACCAGATATTTTTATATGGTCAACTTTAATAAAATCAACAGTAAATTATTTAAGTGATTCTATTTTAACTTTAACTAATTCTATAACTTCTATTACAACTTCCACTGTAAACTATATAAATTCTTTATTTACTACTAAAGATGTTGTAGATCCAGCGACAATTTTACATTCTCCTGAGTGATACAATAAAGTACACGATACTATTTTATATAAACTACATAGAAGATACGATCTTAGAACTTTAGAACCTGAGATGGTTAAATTTTATAGTGATTTCACCATAGATGTTTTAGTATTAGTGAAACAAGGTAATACTGTTGATGATTTAATAGAACGATTTGGTGGCTATAGAAATGTAGGAAATGATCCTTTTCTATTTATAATAATTAAATTATATATTTAATTTTACATATAATAAAAAACCAAATAAATAGGTTAAATATTTTTATTTAATTAATTATTTTTTATTTACTTTTAATTTTTTATATTATAAAAATAATATTTTCTTAAAAACAATAACGCTAGGGTAGAAAATAAAAAAATCGATAAAAACAAATAATAAAAATACAACGGAATAGAGATGAATCGAACATCTAAGAGTATAAACTCGAACAATTAGCAATTGCCTTAACTTACCAATGAAAACTATTCCTTAAAAAGAAAATAATTATTTTTATTATATTATAATATTTTATATAAAAATTAGAGTGGTTAAAGTAAGGGGTTATATTTTTATTTTTGTTATTTGATTTGACTTTTTTTCTTATTATTTATAAAAAAAAGAAAAACTATAATAATAAAAAGAAAAATATATTTTTATTTAATCATTAACTTAATTAAACCATAACTTAGAATTTATAATTGCGAGACAAATTTTGTGAAATTATTTTTTTTACTTATTACAATTAAATAAAATCATAATAATGTATAAAAAATAAAACTGAATCAAATCTAAAAATTAATAGGCAAAATATAGGAGCAAACATTATTCTCAGAATTTAATTAACAAAATAAAATAAACAAGCTAAAGTGTTCGATTTGTTTTTATTTAGTTAAACCTAAAAATTATTAGGCTTTAAATTAAATTAAAATTTACTATTTAGTTTCCTTGAATTAATTCAATTAAAAATATATTTTAACATTACCTTGAACCTTAACTATATTTATTTTGTAGTTAAAAACTTTAATTATAAAAATTTTAACAAAAGGTTAAAACTACTTAAATGTCAGCTTTAATTATCTAAGTTTATATTTAAATTAATAGTATTATAAATAAATATTAAATAAAATATTAAATAATTTTAATAATGAGCTGATGAGGACTCGAACCCCAAGTGAAATAAATTCAATTTTTTTACAGAAAACCCCAATTACCCATCTGGCACCAGCTCTAAATATTTTTATATAATATTAAAAACGCTAACTAGTTTTTCTTTATTTATTTTGAAAAATAATAAGAAAAACTATAAGTAAAAAATAATATAGGCCTTAAATGAAAAAGTATTTAAAATTTGTTGCTCTGAGAGAGAATCGAACTCCCGTCACTACTACTTCACAGTAGGGCTTTAACCACTAAGCAATCGGAGCTTTTTTTTTTAACTTATTTTATTTTTAAAACTTAATGTAAAGGTTAAAAAGATTAATATTAAAACATTAACTAATTAAAAGAAAATAGTATAAACTAATTAAGCTTATTATAATATTAAAAAAATATTAATATAAAATTATTAGTTATTGAAAAAGTTGTAAATTTAAATTTTATACTTTATTGGAGAAAAAGAGAATCGAACTCTTACTTTTGTGATGCAAACACAAATGACTACCATTATCAGATTCCCCCTAGAATAGCACTGTAATTTTATTATTTTAAAATAATACATTAATTTTAATTTTTATAAAATAAAGGTTAAAGGTTAAATAAGTAATATAAAGCATAGAATATTAAATTTTAAAACCTTTATATTTCTACCCCTTTTAAATTTAAAAAGAATATAATAATTAACCTTAAATTTATTAATAAAAAGAATAATTTTTCTATTATTTATTTTAATAATAGAAAAAAAGCAATAAATAGGGCTAAGAAGGAATCGAACCCTAATTTGGATCAAATTTGCAGTTTGACTACAGAACCATCTGTAAACTTAACCCTTCACTTTTTTATAAATTTAGAGTATTATAAGCATAATATATTAGCCTTTTTTTAATTTTTAATTTTTAATTTTTAATTTTTGATAAAAAAAGTAATAAATTAATATAATAAATATATAAAAAATATTTATGAAAACAAGTGGGATCGAACCACTGGCCTTCCCCTTAAAAGGGGGACACTCAACCTACCGAGTTCTGTTTCCTTTTTATAATAATTAAACTACTTTAAATAAAAAATTAAGCTAATATTTTTATTACTTAAAACTAATAAAAAATACTGAGTTGACCAGGCTCGAACTGGTATAACCCACTCCCAAAAAATGGTGTTTTTCCAAATTAAACTACAACTCATTTATTTTTGTTATTATTATTCTGTAATTTTGTTACAAAATTACAAAATTACAAAATTACAAAATAATAGTATTATTTTTTGCCGAAAAAAGGATTTGAACCTCTTTTTGATTCTTACAAGGAAACCGTTTTACCATTTAAACTATTCCGGCTAAAACTTAAATTTTAAAAATAAATAAAGAAAAACTGTTAATAAAATGCAATAAATTAAAAAATAATAGCGAATTTATTACTTTTTTTATAAATTTACAACATAAAAATTTTAGTTTATTAGGGTCTTTACCAGAATCGAACTGGCACTAGCAACATGAAGAGCTGCTGTACTAACCGCTATACTAAAAGACCTTTAAACCTTTTTCAAATAACTTCTAAAATATTATTTTATAGTTTTTCTTATTATTTTTAAAATTAAAGAAAAACCAGCAAGCGGCTGAATTTTTAATTCTTATTTTTAATTTTAATTTTGTAATTTTTTGTTATATAGCGGGGTAAGGATTTGAACCTCACCTAACAGGTCATGAGTCTGTTGTGCTACCAATACACCACCCCGCTGTAAAAAAACTATGTTTTTATCATTTTTTATTGTTTTTATTATTATTTTTTTTTTTTAGTAAATAAATATAAATAAATAAAAGGAACTATAAATTTTAAAAAAATAATTAATTTTATTATTAGTAGCATAAAAAAAGTAAATAAAAACTGTTAATAAAATTTAGTAATTAAAATATTCTCTTTCGGACTCGAACCAAAATCGACACTTTAGAAGAATGTAGCTCTAACCGCTTGAGCTAAGAGAACAATATATTTACTCTAAAATTAGTAAAATTATATTATAAATAAAATTATAAATTAAATAAAAACTAAATTAAAGCTTTTCTATTCTTTTTCTAAATTATGCTTTATATTTTTAATTTTTTTTGTTCCTTTTATTGTTTTTACCTTTAAGTAAAACATATTTTTATTCTACTATCATGCTATTTTTTCAATTACTTTATTATGTTTTAAAATATATAAATATTACATTATTTAATAAAAAATTATAAATATTATAAAATTTTACATAATTTATTATTACGGGTAATCAGATTTGAACTGATGACATCCAAGTGGAAATCGGAAATTATACCAACTTAACTATACCCGCTGTTTTATAAATTAAAATTAATTTGAATTAAAATTATGTTATAACATTATATTATACAATGTATAATTTTTATTTATATATTTTTGTAAATTTTTATTATTTTTTTCAATTATTCCTTCTTTTAAATATAAAAATATTTAGAAGAATTAATATTTTTTATTTAATAATTATATAATTATATATTAAATATATTATATAATTATAAAACCTATAATAATTAAAAATTTCTAATAAATGCAATTATAAAATAATAAGAAGTATTTATTATACTTATATTTATTATTATTATTAGTCGTTGAATATAATACTTATTCCGTTCCTTTTTTACAAAAAAAAAGCGCTAACGCATAAGAAAAAAGTGGGGGTTTTATTAAACTAAAATTTTAGCTTTAAATTAGCTTTGAACAGGTAATACATTAAATGCATGGAATGGAGTAGGACTAGCTAAGGCTCATTCTAATGTATTAGAATATTGTGTTTCATTTCTAAATTCTTCTGTAGAAGTAAAGAATGAAGGTACTAATCATGGATTATTAGATACTAATTTACCATTTGTAAAAATATCATATACAATATATGAGAATAAAATTGTAGCCACAACTGATACAATAGATCCAAAACTAGATACAGCATTTCAACCTGCAAAAGCATCAGGGTAATCAGGTATTCTTCTAGGCATACCGGCTAACCCTAAGAAATGTTGAGGGAAGAATGTTATATTAACTCCAAAGAATAATGTTCAGAAATGTATTTTACCATATAATTCATTATATGTTCTTCCTACTATTTTAGGTGTTCAGTAATAGAAACCAGCAAATAGAGCGAATACAGCTCCCATAGATAATACATAGTGGAAATGAGCAACTACGTAGTATGTATCGTGGAATGCTACATCTAAAGAAGCATTAGCTAAAATAATTCCTGTTAATCCTCCGATAGTGAATAAAGCAATGAATCCTAATGAGAAAATCATTGCAGTAGTATATCTAATACTTCCACCATAGCAAGTAGCAAGTCATGAGAAAATTTTAATACCTGTTGGTACAGCAATTACCATTGTAGCAGCTGTAAAGTATGCTCTAGTATCAACATCTAAACCTACACTATACATGTGGTGACTTCAAACAATAAATCCTAGAATACCAATTGAGAACATGGCATAAACCATTCCAAGATATCCAAAAATAGATTTACCTGAAAATGTTGAAACAACATGAGATACAATACCAAAACCTGGAATAATTAAAATATATACTTCTGGATGACCAAAGAATCCAATTCCTTATTTTATAATTAATAATAAATTAAAATTAACCTAATAAGTTATAATATTAAAAGATATTAAAACACGCTAAATTAAAAAAAGAATTCGACTGTACATTAAGCATTTTTAAATACCCACCAGTGTTCCAGTCTGTAGCGGTATATTATTCTACCGACGGTCTTTAATATTTATAAATTATTAACCGTTTACACTAGCATAGCCTAATTTTTAAAGTATTTATTATATAATTTAAACTAATATAATATTCTTTAAAAATAATTAATCATTTATAATTATAATTTATGTTTGTTATATTTACCCTTTTTAATTTTTTAATTAATTAAAAATAAATATAACAAAATAAAAATATTAAAATCTAATTTAAAAATAATTATTATTTAGATTATATGATTAAGACTAGATAGTAGCTTTCTTTTTATAATATTTAAAAACATTTACTGTTATACTCTTCTTAAATTTTTATATTTTACTGTATTATTTTGTAATTCTGTTCCATAATAAAAAGCAAAAATATAAAATTAGAAAAATGTTGTATAAAGGTAATAAAAAGAAAATAATAATATAGTCTGGTTTAAAATTTTTAATTAAAATAATATTTGTAAAATTAATCCGCATTTATATTAATATAAAAAGTTAAAAATCAAAACATAAATTTTATTATGTTCCACATCTGCTATATTATCTTATAATATTTATTATTTATTTTGTATTTCTTTGTTTACTATTTTATATTTATTAGTATATTTTTAGTTTATTTATTAGTAGTTTTGATTTTTAAAAAAAAGAAAAACTACTAATAAATTATATTTTAATTCTAGTATAAAAATATTAGTTATAACAAAGAAAAAATTAACAAATAATAAATATTAATTAAGTTTTTTAAAACTAACTACTATCTTAATTTTTCCTAAATTTTTTGTGAAGTTTAAATAATTATTTTTTAATTTTATCTAAATATTCTATATAGTTATTTCCTATTTTAGATCAGATCAAAATTAGGAAAAAGGACTAATAAAAAAAAATTTTGAGAAAAGATGTTGGTAAAGTATAGGATCACCACCTCCAGCAGGATCATAAAATGAAGTATTAAAATTTCGATCTGTTAATAACATTGTAATAGCTCCGGCTAAAACAGGCAGAGATAATAACAATAAAATAGCAGTAACGAAAATAGCTCAAGCAAATAATGGTAATTTATGTAAAGTTTGTCCAGGTGCTCTCATATTCAATACCGTAGTAATGAAATTAATGGCTCCTAATAAAGACGAAACTCCAGCTAAGTGTAAACTGAAAATAGCTAAATCAACAGAACCTCCTGAATGAGATTGAATTGACGCTAAAGGAGGATACACAGTTCAACCTGTTCCGGCTCCATTTTCAACTAAAGAACTAACAAGTAGTAAAATTAGTGAAGGAGGTAATAATCAGAAACTAATATTATTTAGTCTAGGGAATGCCATCAATTTTGTTATAAATCTTTTTTTTAATTTAGATTTTCCTATACTTACGCATAGGTTCAGACTATGTCTTCCTGTTTTGCGTTACAGGTTAGGCGCTCTTGTCCAATTTATTTTTATAATTGGTTAGTCGTTAAACTTTCTCAAATTTTTAATAGATTGTAAACCTATTAATTTTAATTTAAGCTTAGCTGCAAATTGTTCTATTTTAATAGAATGTCCTTGCGAATTCACCTAATACAACATCAGAATAAACTGATGAAGGACTGTAATTTTAGAATTATTTAGACTAATAAAACTTTAATTGGTCTAAATGATCTCAATTGTAATAACTACGTTTATTATTCATACCATTTTTAAGTAATAAGGCTTTATCGCGACCTTCATTTGTCAGATGATTTCCTGAAATAATAAGATTATGACAAATTAATCAATCTTCATAATTTAGTCGTTTACTTGAAAATAAAGGAAATAAAGTAAAATAATTTACTATTTTAAGTCGTGCTAGAGTACTTGAAGCACTAATATTATAATATTTAATATTAATATTATGTGTCACAGTACTTAAAGTTACGCCAAGACTTGTAGCTATTAAACCTAAAACACTTTCATACGATAAACCTGTTATAGGATCAAACATACGTTGTTCTATTCGTAAACGTGCACTAACACGATTTTTAAGTGCACCACCACTAATTAAAGAAACTCTTATATCAAATGAACCATCAGCTTCTACAAAACCTGAAAATCAAGCATTGTTAAGGATATCACTTGTATCTGAATTATGTTTAATAAATGAAGAACCTGTAGCATTATTAATTCAATCTATTAAATTATTAAACTTATTTAGTTTAGGGGTTCGCAAAAATCCATTTATTAGAGAAATAATTTTTGTTAAACCAGAAATAGATGTTATTGATAATGTATATGCATGATTATCTTTTTTATGTTGCACAGTTCCTCCTATTAGAAGTTTTAGAGCTAATACTAAAGGATACTCTGTTTCATTAAAAGTTATAACAAAATGTGGAGTATATTTTTTACCACTTGGTGCATGTGTTGTTTTAGGTATTCAAATGTGACCATCACCTTCTCAAAGCCCTGCTAAATAAGATCCTAAATTTGATCGCGATGTTAATTTTGTTATATTTCGATAATTAATTAAACATCAACGTTGGACCCTTTTTCAATCTGGAGCCCCAATTTGTACTGGAACTAAATAATTTCCGAATCCACCTACCATTGCAGGCATAACCATAAAGAAAATCATTATAAATGCATGGGCTGTAACTATTACATTAAATAATTGGTGATCTCCTTGTAAAAATTGTACTCCTGGTGCTGATAATTCTAATCTAATAAGAACAGAAAAAGCTGTACCTATCATTCCCGCAAATACGGCAAAAATTAAATACAAGGTTCCGATGTCTTTAGCATTAGTTGAAAAAAGTCACCTGGCCATATTTTTTTTAATTTTTTATTTAAAAAAAATTAAAAAAAATGTTGGTACCCTTATTGTCTTTGTAACAATAATTTAATAAGTTTAATTTTTTATTTGCCCTATTAGTAATAATATTTTTAAAATATAGTTGTTTTGCTATTAAACAATAATAATAAAGGGGTTTATAATTTAGAATATTATTACTTTATAATAAAAAATTAAAATAAAAATATTTTAATTCCTAATTATTATAAATAAAAATTTGTTAAACAATTCAAGTTATATTTTTAACTTTTGTCTTTGTAATTTTTAAATTTATAACATTATTAGGCTTCTGATCTTTTTATGAGTTTTTCTGTAATTTAAAAATTATAAAAATTCAAACTCATAAAAATTTATTAGGCCAGAATAATATTTTTAATTAAATATACTTAAGAACATAATAGTACTAATTAAAGTAAAATTATTAATAAAAAAATTAATTTAATATTAAACCTAATTAAAAAGTTATATTAAGCCAATTGTTATCATGAACACTTTTAACAGGATTATAATTTTAATTTTAATTATTAAAAGAAGTTCCAAATACCAATTGTATATTTTCTTTTTAATAAATAATTTATATGTTTTTATTAAATTTTTTACTAATTTTTTTAATTAACTTTTTTATCTTATAATTTTAATATTATTCTAATAATTTTTTAAATATAAAATATAATTAATTTGTAATTCTGTTCTAGAATTAGGCTAAAAAACATAATAGTCTAATATTAAAATAAATAGATCATTTTAATAAGGTTTTATAATCAAAGAATTATTTTCTAATTAAAAAATTATTTATTAGGCCTAATAAATTTTTATGAGTTTTTAATTTTTTATTAAAAATAATAAGAAAACCGCTTGCGCATAAAAATTAGAAGCCAGAAATATTTAATATTTAATATTTCTTAGAATAGTAAAATAATAATAATTAATATAATAGCCTCAATTTTATATGGCCCTTTTCTATTCTTTAAATTTGAATTTTTGTTTAAATTTAATTATAATACAAAGGTGGGTTATAAAATTATTTAATCATAATTAACTTTTTTAAACCAATAAAATAAAATAAATTTTATCAAATTAGCCAATGCTTAGCTTATTACTAGTAATACCTTTAATAGGTTGTCTATTATTATCTTTTGTTGAAGTAAGAAATAATGAATTAGAAGAAACAACTAATTCTAGAATGAAAAAAATAGCTTTAAATACATCATTAATAAATTTATTTATCTCTATAATATGTTGAATCCAATTTGATGGAAGTATCAGTCAATATCAATTTGTGGAAGAATATAATAAATTATCAAGTTTTCATTTATATTTAGGTGTAGATAATATCTCTATATATTTTGTTTTACTAACTACTTTAATTACTCCTATTTGTATATTATCAAATTGAACAGATATTACAAATAAATTAAAATATTTTTTAATATCATTTTTATTATTAGAAACATTACAAATAGCAGTGTTTGTAGTATTAGATTTATTATTATTTTATGTATTTTTTGAAAGTGTTTTAATACCTTTATTTTTAATAGTAGGAATATGAGGAGCTAGTCAAGCTAGAATAAGAGCAGCTTTCTTATTATTTTTATATACTTTAGCAGGTTCATTATTTATGTTACTAGCTATTATGGTTATATATCAAAATATTGGTTCAACAGATTTTGCAATGATTTCATTATCTGAAATAAGCTTAGAAAGTCAAAAAATATTATTTTTAGCATTTTTTTTAGCTTTTGCAGTAAAAACACCTTTATGACCAATGCATGGATGATTATTTAGAGCTCATGCCGAAGCACCTTTAGCAGGATCTATATTATTAGCTGCTGTAATTTTAAAATTAGCGACTTATGGTTTTTTAAGAGTTTTATTACCTTTCTTTCCAGATGCTACAAACTTTTTTATGCCAGCAGTTCAAACTATTTGTATAATTACTTTAGTTTATTCTTCTTTAGTAACAATTAGACAAACTGATTTAAAAGCTTTAGTTGCTTATAGTAGTGTTGCTCATATGGCTGTAGTATTATTAGGTATTTTTTCTAATACTCAACAAGGTATTGAAGGAGCTATTATTTTAAGTATTGCACATGGTTTTGTATCGCCTGCTCTGTTTATTTGTGTAGGTGGAGTTTTATATTCAAGATATCATACTAGAATAATTAAATATTATAGAGGTATGGTTTTAACTATGCCAGTATTTACTATTATGTTCTTACTATTCAGTTTATTTAATGCTGCAGCTCCTTTATCTGCTAATTTCATAGGTGAATTCTTGGCTTTAACAGGAGTTTTCCAAAGAAGTCCAATAGTCGGTATATTAGGTGCTAGTGGTATTGTTTTAAGTGCTTGTTATTCTATTTGAATGTTCAATAGAGTTTCTTATGGTGCTTGAAGCCCTTACTTAAAACCTACTACAGATTTAAATAGAAGAGAATATATGTTATTATTACCTCTATTAATTTGTACTGTAGTATTTGGAATTTTCCCAAATATAATTTTAGATTCATTACATTTAACAGTATCTAATTTATTATATACTGTATAACCCCCTTTTTTATAGTTTTTCTTATAGTTTTTAATATTAGTTATTATAAAAATATTAATAGAAAAGGTAAAAATTTTAACATAAAAGTAGAATGAGTGAAAAAAATATATCATATTTATTTTTTATAATAAAAAGCGAACATGCTGAAATTGGTAACCAATCTTCTGTTAAGTAGAAGTGGAATTTATTCCTTAAGAGTTCGAGTCTCTTTGTTCGTATTGCTCCAAAGATGGTGTATCCACTTATTTGCAATTAAATCCCCCAATCTTTATATTAAAAGCAGAATATACAAAATTCTTTTAAATTATAATATTTTTTTAAAGCGATTTTTTAAAGCATTCCCAATTTTAACATATGAGTTGTTTTGGGTCAAAACAATAAAAAATAAAATAAATATTTTTATTTTAAACATAATATAAAACATTAGAAGTAATTAATAATTATTATATTCATTATTCTAAATAAAAATATTTATATATAAAATTTAAAGCTCATAATTTAAGGGTAGAATAATTTCTTGATGAGAAATCTGTAGAAGTTCGAATCTTCTTGAGCTTAAAATTATAATAATATTATTAAACGAATTAATTTAATAAAATTATTAAGCAAATTAAAAAAATATTCTCATTGTAACTATAAAATAATTCAATTTAGAAGTAAATCAATGTATTCAAAATTTAATGTAATAATTTTTTAATAATTTGTAAGAATTATAATTAACTTATGCTAGAAGAATATAATATCTTCAAATAAAGTAAAAATAAATAAAATAAAGTAATAATTAAAATTTCCCATGTATAATTTTACCTTATTAGATAAGGGTTTTTCATTAATGTTATAAATTTGGTTGTTTATATATTTTTTTGATGTAGTATAAGAGCGAGGTTGTATAAAATATTTTGTTTCAGTTTAATTTGTATTATATTATTCATAAAGCTGGAATCTTTTAATATTGATAATTCCAATGTTGTGTCTATGTTTTAAATAAGCTGCAGCTTATTACCAAGTAAAGCTTTAATGAATATCTAAAAATGGTGTGTTTTTTGTAAAATTTTATAGCAACAAAAATGAACATAAATAGCAAATTGTTTATAAATTGTATCTATTTACCCCTATAATTGACGAGATTTTAAATTAATATTTTAATTACTTAATTGATTTATTTTATTTATTTCTTAATTTTAATTTACTACTAATTAATTGGAATTTATTAATTATTAATTAACAGTGTTATAATTGCTTTAATTTACTATATTATTTTTACTTATAGTTTTTCTTTATTATTTTTAAATTTATACTTTTTTTAAATTTGTAATTTTAGATTGATTTTTTAATTTATATTTTTCTTTAAAAGAAGATATTATTAATTTATTATTTATTTATAATTTGTAAATTTAAAAAGAATTAATAAAATTATTAGTAATTTATAATATATAATCTATATTATAGGTTATTTAAAGAGCCTTTAGCTTAATTGGTAAAGTACATAAGCGTCACTTATGGAGATGTCAGTTCGAATCTGATAAAGCTCGATTCTTTATACTTTAAATTTAACTTATAAACATTCAAATAATTTATTTTGAATTAGTAATATTTTATGTTTAACTGCTATAATATTATTTTTTATAACTTAAATATTAGAATAAGTGCTTACATTTTTTATTATAGTTTTTCTTATTATTTTTCTTTATTTTTAAAAATAATAATAAAAAAAGCAAAAATTATAAAAAATATAATAAGAGAGCGTCGTATAATTGGTTAGTATTGTGATCTTCAAAATCATGGGAAGGTGTTCGATCCGCCTCGCTCTTGGAAAATTAATTTTTATTATATATTAAAGTTTAATTTATTCTTTTCACCTTATAAATTTTTATTAATAAAAAAATTAGGCCTAAAATAAATTTAATATATATTAGTGCTAGCCTCAAATTTTAGTATTATAATAAAAATAATAAAGCTTCTTATTATTAAAACAAAAATATTAGAGCAAGCGCTTGCGCAGAGTTATAAAAAAAAAAATTCATTCTTCGATTGTTCCAAAGGAGTCTACAAAATATATTAAATATGAATTTATCATTAATTTTATTTTTAATAGGAATCCTTGGTTTTATATTAAATAGAAAAAATATAATTTTAATGATTATTTCTATAGAAATTATGCTATTAGCTGTAACCTTATTAATTTTAATATCATCATTTAATTTTGATGATAATTTAGGACAAACATTTGGTATTTACATAATAGCTATAGCTGGAGCTGAATCAGTAATAGGATTAAGTATATTAGTAGCTTATTATAGATTAAGAGGAAGTATTTCATTAAAATCATAACAAACAATGTATTTATCTATATTGATATTACCATTATTAGGTTCTATGGTATCGGGTTTATTAGGTAGAAAAATAGGTGTAAGTGGATCTCATATAATAACTACTGGTTGCTTATTACTTTCTTCTATATTAGCAAGTGTTGCTTATTATGAAGTAGGATTAAGTGCTTCTCCTGTAATTATTAATTTGGGAAGTTGAATTGAATCTGAATTATTAAACGTAAATTGAGAATTTAGTTTTGATAGTTTAACTGTAAGTATGTTAATACCAGTATTATATGTTTCTACTTTAGTGCATGTATATAGTATTTCATATATGAGTTCAGATCCTCATAATCAACGATTCTTCTCTTATTTATCATTATTCACTTTTTTTATGTTAATTTTAGTTTCAGGAGGTAATTATTTAGTACTTTTCTTAGGATGAGAGGGTATTGGAGTTGCTTCTTATTTATTAATTAATTTCTGATATACTAGATTACAAGCCAATAAAGCTGCAATTTTAGCTTTCACTATGAATAGATTTGGAGATATGTCTTTAACTATTAGTTTCTTTGCCATTTTCTTCTTGTTTGGTTCTTTAGATTATACAACAGTATTCAGTTTAAGTCCTTATATGAACGAAACTGCTTTAACTATTATAGCTCTATTATTATTAGTAGGTGCGATGGCTAAATCTAGTCAAATTGGATTACATTCTTGATTGCCAGGTTCTATGGAGGGTCCAACTCCAGTTTCGGCTCTAATTCATGCTGCAACTCTAGTTACAGCTGGAGTTTATCTTCTATTAAGATCATCACCATTATTAGAATATGCTCCAACAGCTTTAATTGTAATTACATTTATAGGATCTATTACAGCATTTTTTGCTGGAACTTGTGGTTTATTACAAAATGATTTAAAAAGAATAATTGCGTTTAGTACTATTAGTCAAATGGGATATTTATTTATAGCTGTAGGATTAAGTCAATATCATGTAGCCTTATTCCATTTAATTAATCATGCCTTTTTCAAAGCATTATTATTTTTAGGAGCTGGTGCAGTAATTCATGCAATGTCTGATCAACAAGATGTTAGAAAATTAGGTGGATTAATTAATTTTTTACCGTTCACTTATTCAGCAATGTTAACAGGATCTTTAAGTTTAATGGCTTTACCTTGATTAACAGGTTTCTATTCTAAAGATTTAATTTTAGAATTAGCATATGGGCAATATCAATTTTCTTCTTATGTAGCTTGAATTTTAGGAACTGCTACTGCGATGTTAACAGCATTTTATTCTTTCAGATTAATTTCTTTAACTTTCTTATCTTATCCTAATGCTCCTAAAAATAGTTATTTAAATGTACATGAAGCGGATATTTTTGTTATTATTCCTTTATTTGTATTATCTTTATTTAGTATATTTTTTGGTTATATTGCTTCAGATCTTTATGTTGGTTTAGGTTCAGACTTTATGGCTGCTAGTGTATTCCAACATCCTTCTAATATTACTTTAGTGGAAGCTGAATTTAGTTTACCTTTATTTATTAAATTATTACCTGCTATTTTAACTATTGTTGGAGCGGTTTCTGCTGTTTTATTATATCATTTTTTCCCTTTATTTTTAGTTCAATTAACAGATAATAAATTAGGTAGAAATATTTATACTTTCTTAAATGGTAAATATTTAATAGATATAATTTATAATAATTATATTATTAGAGCAGGATTACAAACAGGTTATAATATATCTAAATTCTTAGATAGAGGAGTGATAGAATTAATAGGTCCTTATGGTCTATCTTCTATTTTAAGTAAAACTGGTAATAATATAAGTAAATTAGATACTGGTATAATAACTAGTTATGCTTTATATATGGTATTAGGTCTAATTACTATTTTATTTATTTTATTTGCTCCATTATTTTTAAATACTGCTGTAATCTTTAAATTTATTATTATTTATTTTGCTGCTTTATTCTTATCTGTTTAATTTAATTAATTAAATATTAAATAGTTGGTTTTTCTTTATTATTTTTAATAATAAAAATTCAAACCGCTGACTGTTTCTATTATTTTTAATAATAAAAATTTACAGCGCATAAAAAAGTAATGTATTATTTTATTTTTATTTTTAATTTTATTAACTAAACTATAAAGGTTAGTTAAATAATTTGTTTATAACCCCCCCCGTATTTATAAATTATTAATTACTACTAATTTATAATTAGTATTTATAAATTTTAGACTAAGCCTAAGGCCTAATATTTTTATATTTATTATTTATTAAAATGTAAATAAATATTATTAATAAAAATTAATTTTATAAGTATCGGTTTTGATATAGAAGTAATACCAAAAATAAAAGTATTTCAAAGGGGCTATTAAGGATAATTCAGCAAATTTATAAAAAAGGAGGGGAACACCTCAAAGTGTACTAAAACAAATTATCAACTAAGATTTTTAATAATACATATAAATATATTATGGAAATTAAAAAAACTCCTTGAGTGCTATAATTATATTATAATTATAACTATGTTGTAAGAAGTATCACGATCCTAAGGGAAACCTTAAGGTAAAAATTTAATTATAAATTTAAGACCTAAATATTATTACTTCCCGAACCAAAACATTGTAGTAGGGAAAGGAAAGTAAATCAACCGAGACTCCGAAAGTAATGGCGAGTGAAATCGGACTAGCCTATCAATAATTAGAATTTAGAAATTTGTTTAAAATAAATCTAAAGTTGTAAATTTAAATTTCTACGGAATTAGAAAAAATTTAATTAAATTATTATATAATTTTATTTAAATACCATAGAAGGTAACAGTCCTTTGAATTTACCTAATTATTGTTAATAAAGTACGACGAGAGATAACTTGTCGGAATACAGGGGAACCATCCTCTAAGGCTAAGTATTATAAATTTAGCGATAGTGAAATAAGTACTGTAAAGGAAAATTCTTAATAAAGCTTATAAAAATAAAACTGAAAAGTTCCCCAAGAAACAATATTTTTCTTGGTGGGATAGAAAGCTTTTTTTATTTATGAATTAGTAGCTCTATAAGCAGTCGAAATTAAATCTAAACTTAAACCTTTAGATCAATAACGACGTACCTTTTGCATAATGGGTCAGCAAGTTAATAGTAGTAGCAAGGTTAAAAGCCCTAGCGAAAGCGATTACGCCTATTTAAATAAATTTTTAATTATTTAAGGCAGTATTATAGTTGCTACTATTAGATCCGAAATAAAGTGATCTTACCATGTCCAGATTATAATGGATCGAACGGGTGAATGTTGCATAATTCTCCGAAGAGATGTGGTAAGGGGTGAAAGGCCAATCTGACTTTAAGATAGCTGATATTCCACGAAACATATTTAAGTATGACGTCTACTAAGAGATTTTTGCAGGTACAGCGTGCTGATGCCATACAATTGTAAAAATGGGGGGCCTAAAAATCCTATCATTGGTAGCTAATCTCGGAATTACAATTAATTGATAGTAGATATTCAGACTGTTCATGAAAAGGTGGACAGTCGAGACGAAAACAGTCGTGAGCACGAATTTAAGGTCCCGAAACAATATTTAAGTGAAATAAAGGCAGTTAATATTTTAAAACAACTATGAAGTGTGCTCGGTAGTGGCAGTTCTTTTAAATAATGTGTAACAACAAAGTAGTCTTTTCTTATTTAAAAAATAAGATTTTAGATATTAGCACCGAAAATTCAACGGGTCTAAAATATTTACCGATATCGTGCCGCTTTTTTAATATTATTTATTTAAATTAAAAAAGTTGGGTAGTGGAACATTCAGTACGGAAGAAGAACAGTGTTTCATTGTTTAGACGTAACTGAAGAGATAATGCTGGCATAAGTAGCGTAAAAAGAAGATTTAATTCTTCTCGCCGAATACGAAAGGGTTGTTATAAGGGAAAGGTTAAACCGCCCTACGTTAATGCGGCCTCTAAGGACCAAGGCGAATGTCTTGGCTGATGAGTATATTTTAGAAAATCCTTATAAAAAATAAGGATCAGGAAAAAAATAAAATATTTCTACCGTACCCTAAACCGACACAGGTTCGTAAGTTGAGAATACTAAGGCGAAGAGATAAGACTCGTTAAGGAACTCGGCAAGTTGTCCTCATAAGTTTGACGATAAGAGGAACCACTTTGTAATATATTTTGAAATAGATATAATTACTCTGGTGGTGTCACAGAATCGGAGGCCCCGACTGTTTACCTAAAACACAAACATCTGCAACGATTAATTTATTTGTATAGGTGTTGAAATTTGCCCGATGCCATTAATATAAAGGGAGTGACTATAATGTTACGAACTGAAGTTCTGGTTAATAGCGGCCTTAACTATGAGGGTCCTAAGGTAGCGAAATTCATTGGCCATTAAATGTGGTCCTGCATCAATAATGTAACGATGGTCTCACTGTCTCTACGAGTCACTCAGCGAAATTGAATTACCCGTGCAGATGCGGGTTGCCTTCAGATAGACGGGAAGACCCTATGCAGCTTTACTGTAGTTAGTTATCATGTTATTTATTTTAAGTTTGTAGAGTAAAAGGCCAGTCGATAGACACAATGTGAAACACCTTAACTTGGAGTAAATAATGTTAACCTAGTTTTTATGTTTTTTAATTATATTAAATACATAAAGGGGAGATATGGCTAATTGGCAGTTTGTCTGGGGCGGACGTCTTTAAAATAGTAACAAAGCACATCCACTTAAAATTTTATCTTTTTAATAAGTTTTTATTTATTTAGAAATAAGTTAGAAAGAAGAATTTTGCTTAAAGGCATGCATTAATTTGTTCGGAGAACAAAATACCATGTAAGGTAAAATTATGTGTAATGGCATAAGCAGGCCTAACTGGAAGACCTATAAGTCGATCAGATACGTAAGTAGGGCATAGTGACCCGGCGGTATATTATGGAATAGCCGCCGATAAATAGATAAAAGTTACGCTAGGGATAACAGGCTGATAGTCCGCGAGAGTTCATATTGTCCGGACTGCTTGGCACCTCGATGTCGACTCATCCTATCCTCCGGGGGAAGAAGCTTGGAAGGGTTCGGCTGTTCGCCGATTAAAAGGGTACGTGAGTTGGGTTCAATACGACGTGAGTCAGTATGGTCCCTATCTTCTGAAGGAAAAATAGTAAAAAGGGAACGAGCTTCTAGTACGAAAGGATCAATAGCATGTGTTTCTATAGTGTACCAATTGTTGGTTTTGAAATTCTCTATTTTTAACTTAATTGTAAAAAATAGTTTATTAATAATACTGGCATAGTTGGGTAGCCACAAACATAACGGGTAAGAGCTGAAAGTATATAAAGCAGGAAACCGCCCCCTAGATACTATGTTTACTTTTTAAATATTTTATTTAAGAAGTAATTAGATAAGAAATAGAACATTTCTTGAATAGGTTGCATGTGAACTTGTTGTGAGACATTTAGCTTAGCAATACTAAATTATCAATAGACTTTTTAATACTGTATCAAAATAAAAATAATAATAATAATAATATAAAAAAGAGCATTAATGCATAACAGTTAAATCGCATTATTAAAATTTTTTCTTTTAAACATTATAGAATAAATTATTTTTTAGCACTTAATGAAAATAAATATTTTTCATTATATTTTTTTTAATTTTAGTATCCTTAAGGACTAATTTACTAATTAAAAAAAGTTATGTGTTAATTATAAATTTTATATTCTTCAATTAAATAATAAAAGAAAATATTATCGGCTTTATAGCATAGTGGTAATGCGAAATACTGTTAATATTTTTTACAGGGGTTCGATTCCTCTTAAGGCCTAAATAACTTTAATTATTAATTAAATAAATAATAAACACAAATTATTTATATATTTTTGTTAATTCTAATATTTTTAATTAATTAAATGTACGGTTAAAATTAAATAATTTAATTATTTTAAATTTATAATAAATAATAGTATTATTATAAAAGGTTAATAATAATTAAAATGTCTATAAATTATAGCTTATAATTAAATTATAAAAATAAATTAAACTAATAATATACAATTAATATAATAAACAAAACGCTTACTGGTTTTATTTGTTTTTCTTAAAAAAAAATAATAGAACAAAATTCACAAACCGCTTACTAGTTTGTCTTATTATTTTTTCAAATTAAATAAAGAAAAAGCGCATAAAAAATGAGAGCTTCGTATAAATGGTAAGTATATTGATTTCCAAAATCAAAGGTAGGTGTTCAATTCGCCTAGCTCTTGATTATATATTAACAAATCAGTATTTTTTACTAGCACTTTTTAATTACTAATATTTTCTAGTTTATTCTATTATTTTTTTTAACCTTAATTATTAAAATATTTTTGCTTTTATCTAATTCTGTAATTCTATTGTTTTTCTTAAGACAAACTACAGAATTAGAAAAATATAAAAACAAAAATAAAATTAAGCAAATTAGATTAACAGAATTAGAATTCGTAAAACTAAAGGATATGTGGTAGAGTGGTTGAATACGATCGTCTTGAAAACGATTACTTTATAAGTCGTGAGTTCGAATCTCACCGTGTCCGTTATTGACTTTTGTAGCTTTATTAAATTTACAATTTTCTTCATTTATTTATTATTATATTAATTGTAAATTTTATTAAAGGTGGAAACATTGGCATTATATAAAAAGTTATAATATTTAAAAATTCGCTTTTTTTCTTTTTTTAACAATAAAAATAATTATTAAAAAGTAATAGTGTTAGTATAAAAATAAATATTATAAGAGGGATTAGCTGAGTGGTTTAGCAGTAAATTTACACTTTACAGACAGGGTTTCGATTACTCTATCCCTTATTTATTTTTTCTATAACTTTTAATAATTAATAGCTTAACTTGTTATTATTAAATTATTAAATAAATTAAAAAATTGAATTATTATTAAAATAACATTTTTTATAATAAATTATTATATTTTATTTTAATATAAACTAATTATATATTCTAAATTTTTTATAAATCAAACAAGCATAAGTATTAATTTGCTGATTATCCCATTATATAAATACATATAATTCAGCTGAAATAGTTTAATAGGTTAAAACTTACCATTCATGACGGTAAAATAAAGGTTCAATTCCTTTTTTCGGCTATTTTTTTTATTACCTTTTCTCATTTTTCTTTTTATAATAAATTTTATAAATTAGAATAAGACTTTTAATTATTTTTGTGAATTTATTAATTTAATATTATAATAAATTTATTAGTCAGAGATTGCTGTTTTATAATATTTAGATTTATTAATTTTATTGTTTTTTTCTTTATTTAATTTGAAAAAATAATAAGAAAAACTAGTTATAATTTTTTAAGTATTTTAATAATATTTTTATTATTGCTTAAATTAAAAATATTATATTAAAATCTTTAATTATAAGTATTGCTATAAATAAAAGATGTAATTTAAACATGCCACAATTATTACCTTTTTACTTTATTAACCAATTATCGTTTACATTTTTAACTTTAATTGTATTAATTTTTGTATTATCTAAATATATTTTACCATTGTTTACATTCCAACAAGTAATTAGAATGTATATTACTAAACTTTCAGGTAAATAATATCATCATTTAAAAATTATTCTATTAATGCTACTAATATTTTATTTAAAAATAATAATATTTAATAAATAATACAAAATATTTAAAATTAACAAATAGCATTATAAAATATAATTTTTTAAAATTTTATTATAATTATTATAACCCCTTTTTTATAAATTATATTTTAAATAAACTAACGCTAACTTGTTTTTCTTAAGAAAAACTATAATAAGAAAAATAAAAATTTGGCAAAGTAAATAAATATTATTAATTAAAAAGATAAAATGTTTTTTTTTTTAATAAAAGAGGAGTAAATAAAATCGCTTAATATAAAAATTATTATAATTTTAAGTTTTTATTTAATAAATAAAAATTTCAAATATAAAAATAAATTAGCGCATACACTATGAAAATAGTAATAAAATACTATTTTTTAATAATAAACAAGAATTTAATTTTGGTTCGGGTTGAACGTTATCCAGTAGTTTAAGACATGCAAATCGCTATTAACAAAAGTTAATAGGGTGAAGGGGTGAGTACAAGTAAATAAGATGCCCTATAGCCTTCAGAAATGGAAGATATATAAAAGGAAATTTTCTGTTATAGGATTCTATTTAATTTGATTAGGTAGTTGGAAGGGTAAAAGCCTCCCAAGCCAACAATCAATAGCCATATTTTACGGATTAAATGGCCACATCGGGAATGAAATATCCCAAGTAATTTAACATTACCAGCAGTCGAGAATATTTGTCAATGCTCGCAAGAGTGAACTAGCTAACTGGAATCACAACATACCACTTGTGATAATGTAAGGGAAGATTGTGACATCACCTTACGATAAGTGTTGTCTAAACCTGGTGCCAGAAGACTCGGTAAGGCCAGCAACACAAACGTTAGCCATCTTAAACAGGCATAAAGGGTAAGTAGGCAGCTTCAAACTAATTGAAGATAGAATCTAATAGAGGATAGAGATAATTCTTAGAGTAGTGTTGAAATACTTAAAAACTAAGAGGAGTACTAAAAGCGAAGGCTCTTTTCCAAGTAAAGATTGACGTTGAGGAACGAAGGTTAGGATAGAAAATAGGATTAGATACCCTGGTATCCCTAACTGTAAACGATGAATGGTAGGTTTTGAGTTTAAATAAATAATTTGGTCTAATAGATTGAATTATATTATTTTAAAACTTGTGCCGATGTAAATACTTTAACCATTCCGCCTTATGAGTATACTTGCAAAGGTGAAAATAAAAAAATTAGTCGGTCTCGAAGCAAACGAAGTGAAGTATGTTGTTTAATACGATAATACGCGTAAAATCTTACCAAAACTTGCATAAATTATTTTAATTAATATTAATTTATTAATTAATTGAGTGTCTTAAATTTATAATTTTAATTATAATTTTATAGTATACGTAAATACAGGTGCTGCATGGCTGTCGTCAGTTCGTATCGTGAGATGTCAGGTTAATTCCGGAAACGAACGAAATCCCTTTTGTTAATTTATACTTAACATTTCCTCTCTGATAGAGGGAGGATATATGGGACTATGACAAGCCCTTATGACCCTCATGTTTTGGGCTATAGACGTGCCACAAAAACTTTTACAAAATGAAGCAAGACTTTTTTAAATATTAAAAATAAGGAGGAGCTAATCATCAAAGAAAGTTAAATCCCGATTGTTGCCTGAAACTCGGCAACATGAAGAAGGAATTTCGAGTAATCGTTGATCACAAGACGCAACGGTGAAGCATTAATTCGTGATGAACTAACTGTCTGTCGCTGGGAAGAAATTTAATTTGGAGGAAGCTGGAGACAAATTTTAACCTTTATAGAAAATATACGTTTACTTTAAGTCTAATTTATTAGAGAACTTGTTTACATTTTCTATTAGAAAAATTCTATTTAACTAGTCCATTTAAGTAACATCTCAAAAGTCATAGCAAGGTAGCTGTAATGGAAATTGTAGCTGGAAAATAAATAAACTTAAACCCCCTTTTCATTTGTTTGGTGAAATTTAAATTAATATTATAATTATATTATTAAAACATAAATATTTTCTATCTTGGCCTAAGGCTTAGCCTTAAAAATATTTTTATCAAATCTTATACAATCTGGTATATAGTAACAATTTTTTTAAATTTTTTAAATCCATTAATCAACTAAGGAAATTTTTATTTTTAATAAATATATTATTAAATAGTTAAAAGTTCTTAATATTTATTATTAAAAGAGGAATAATAAGTAATATAAAAAGCGAAAAAAATTAATATAAATTTTATTATTTGTAAAAATTAAAACATAAAATAATCAATTATACCTTTTTTTTTAATTTTTATTCTATTTTCTAGTTTTTCTTATTTTTGTCTTAAAAAAAAATAATAAAGAAAAACGAGCAAGCGGTCTGTGAATTTTGTGAAAAACAAATTAACAAGCAAGCGTTCAAGACTTTATTATATTTGCATAGTATAAAAATACTTTAAATATTATTAAATTTTTATTATAAATTTTTATTTAAGTTAGAATCAAATTAGCTAAAATTGCTAATAAAACCTCCAATGTTAAAAAATATATTTTTAATTAATTCACCTTTAGATCAATTTGAAGTTACTAGTTTATTAGGTTTCAATGCTCCAATTTTTGGAAATTTAATTTTAACTTTAACTAATTTTGGTTTATATTCAATAATTGTATTATTACTAGTATTAGCATTCCATTTTGCTGGAAATAATGAAAATAAATTAATTCCTTCTAAATGATCTATTAGTTTAGAAAGTTCTTTTGCAAGTATTAATTCTATTGTAAGAAATCAAATAGGAATCCATAATGAAATTTATTTCCCTTTTATTTATTCTCTATTTTTCTTTGTATTAATAGCTAATTTAATAGGTAATGTACCTTATAACTATACTATTTCTTCTGCAATTATTTGTTCAATAGGATTAAGTTTCACAATCTTTATTGGAGTGACAATACTTGGATTGAGTATACATAAAGTAAGATTCTTTTCATTTTTCGTTCCAGCTGGAACACCTCTAGCTCTGGTACCATTATTAGTTTTAATTGAGATAGTTTCTTATGTAGCTAGAGCATTTTCTTTAGGAGTTCGATTATTTGCTAATATTGTAGCCGGACATACTTTAATGAAAATTTTATCTACATTCTTATTCCAATTATTCGGAAGTAGTTTATTAATAGCCGTATTAACTTTAATACCTTTTGCTTTCTTCCTAGCTATAATGGGTCTAGAATTAGCAGTTTCATTCATACAGGCATACGTTCTGACTCTACTAGTTTGTTCTTATATTAAGGATGCTGTAGAATTACACTAAGTTAAAATTAAAATAACCCCCTTTTTAAAATAAATTAATTTATATTGCTTTTCTTAGTTTTTAATTAAAAGTATATCTTTATATTTTTATTAAAAAAAAGTATATTATATAATTAAAAACGCTTGCTTGATTTTTTTTTTACAAAAAAAAAGGGACAAAACCGCTTACTAGTTTTTCTAAAAACCGCTAGCGCATAAAAATTAAAAAGACTGGTAGAAAACAAATTGGCTTGTTACCTTCTTTGGGTGGAGGATGTTGCTCGTTCGAATCGGGTCTACCAGAAATTATTATGTTTATATAAATTTTTATTGTATTATTATTTTTAATAATTAATAATTATATTATATAATCATAAAATTATAAAATAAATTAGACACCATCACAAAAATATATCTTTATATATTATGTTAGCAGCTGCTAAAATCATTGGAGCAGGATTAGCTTGTTCTGGATTAATTGGAGCGGGAGCCGGAATTGGATCAGTTTTCGCTGCTTTAATCGCTTCTGTAGCTAGAAACCCTCAATTAAAAGGTCAATTATTTGCTTATGCTATCCTTGGATTCGCTTTAGCCGAAGCTACTGGATTATTCGCATTAATGATGGCTTTCTTATTATTATATTCATAATCTATGAAAATATTAATATTTCAAACAATTAAAACCCCCTTTTTTTATTATTATAAATTTTTATAAATATTTACTTAAAAAAAGTCAAAAGCGAGTATGCTGAAATTGGTAGCCAGGCATATTTTAGGTGTATGTGGAGTTTCTCCGTAAGAGTTCAACTCTCTTTACTCGTATTTTATCATTAATAAAGAATAAAATATATTTAATTATTATTTTTAAAAATAAAGAAAAAAAGCAACATAATAAATTATTATTCTGCCTCAGGCACAGAATATTTTTATTCTATTAAAATACTTTGCAATTTTCTAATAAATTATTTTATTGCCAATTATATTATAATAAAGCAAAAATAAACCCATTTTAATATTAATTTAAAACAAATTATTAGTATATAAAAATTTAAAATAATATTTTAACATCTTTAGCTAAATTGGTAAAGCGTTTGCCTTCGAAGCAATTGATTATTGGTTCAAGCCCAGTAAGATGTTTTTATAATTAATATTAAAAGAAAGCATAATGTAAAAATATTATTTAATATTTTTATTATTAATATACCTTTTTATTAAAACATTATTAATAAGGTTTTATTATCTTAAATTTAATAATTAAAACAATTTAATAATAGAATTTGTATAATAAGATCAAATTTTATTATGCTTAGAAAATTTATAAAACTTTTATCTTAAGGCATGACTTGTTAAAATTGGTTCGATATGAAGCTTTTTCTTTAATAACCTAATTATAATTTAATAATTTAATAATTTTATTAATATTAAAAACAAAAAGGGTTAAGATTTTTAAATTAAAAATTAAAGAATTAAAGTATTTTCGAATAATTAATTTATTTTTAATAATTTATATTTTTATTTTCACCTAATTTTTTTATTAATTCAAACCGCTGACTGTTTCTATTATTTTTAATAATAAAAATTTACAGCGCATAAAAAAGCAAAGGTATTAATTTTAATTAATTAAATGGAAATATAAATTGTATAAAAAAGTTGTAATTTTATAACTTTTAAATACGAAAAAGCTTTTTTAAGACTAATAAAATTTATTAGTTTTTATTATTTTTAATAATAAAAATTTATACTAGAAAAGAAAAACTAATAAAAAAATTAGAGGCCTAAATATTATTATATTATTTATATAAAAAATAATTAATAAACTAAATGTTAAAAAATTAGCAAAATAAAAATAAATAATAATTACAAGTCAATTAATTAAAAATTAAAAATTTAAAATTAAAAACAATGTTAAAATTATTTTTTCCTCCCATTTATAATGATGTTGCTGAACCTTGACAAATAGGTTTCCAGGATAGTGCTGCCCCAGGTTTTGATGGAATAGTGCAATTACACGATTCTATATTTTTTTATCTAATTCTTATTAGTGTTGGAGTATTCTGAATGTTATTTGTAATTATTAAAAATTTCAGCTCTACAAAATCTTCTATAGTATATAAATATTTAAACCATGGTACAATGATAGAATTAATCTGAACAATTACTCCAGCTTTAATTTTAATTGCTATTGCTTTCCCAAGTTTTAAATTATTATATGCTTTAGATGAAGTTATTGATCCTGCTGTAACAATTAAAGTAAATGGTCATCAATGATTCTGATCTTACGAATATTCAGATATGATAGATGATAATGGAGAAACTATTGATTTTGATAGTTATATGCTACCTGATGCTGATTTACAATTAGGTGAATTTAGATTATTAGAAGTAGATAATAAATTAGTAGTACCTTCAGAAACACATATAAGATTTATTGTAACAGGTACAGATGTAATTCATGATTGAGCAGTACCTTCTTTAGGAATAAAAATTGATGCTGTTCCGGGACGATTGAATCAAACATCTGCCTTAATTGATAGAGAAGGTTTCTTCTATGGACAATGTAGTGAAATTTGCGGAGTATGGCATGGATTTATGCCTATTGTAGTAAGATCTGTTAGTCTAGAAGATTTCTTTAATTGAGCTGAATCTTATTATTGTGCTTATTCTTAATTATATTTTTAATATAATTAATTTAATTATACGTTTATCGTATTACAACCCCCTTTTTTTTAAATAAAATAATTTTTATCATTAAAATTTATTAAAAAAATAAAAATTCGCTTTTCTATTTCTGTTCTGTTTTTTTGTACAAAAAAAGCTAACTTGTTTTTCTTTTTTTTTTTAATAATAAGAAAAAACTATAATAGAAAAATTAGCATAACAAAAACAGGCATTATTTTATAATAATTATTTAATAATTTAAAGTTTAATAAATATTTGCTTTTTATCTAAATTACTAATTTAGTTATTAAATTAGGTAAAAACAAATAAAAAAATTTAATAGAGAAAATAAGAAATTGCTAGTTATTTTTTTATTTGTTTTTTTAAGAAAAACAAATAAAAATAAAGGGATAATTTCCAGATTACTAGTTAATTTACATTAAGTGTCGCAACAAAATTAAAAAATACAAATAAAAAAAAACCATTAACATCTTATGATAAACTATATTCAAACATTAAGTGAAAATTCTCAATTTTTTTCTAATTTTGATTTAAATGTTGTAAAGAACAGAAAAAATATTATAAAAAATTATTTATTAAAAAACACGGATCAACTTTTACAAGAAAGATCGACAAATAAACCTTTATATTTAGATATAAATAATAAAAAAATAGTATTATTAAAAGCTGCTCCAAATCAAATAGTAAGCCTTAATTCTAATAAATCTAATACACCAGTTCTACCTAAAAATGTTAAACCTAGAAATTTAATGAGACTAATTTTAAATTTTAATTCTGAATTACCTTATTACCAATCTATAGTTTATAATTTTAAAAATGGAACTAAATTAAATACATATTATAAAAATTTTGTATTAGAATTATTAAATGATTATTTTTATTCTGTAGCATGTCTAATTAGTAAACCTGTATTTATTTGTAGACCAGATCAAATAAATATACGTTTATGTTATTATTTAGGAAGAATTAATAATAAATATTTAAAATTAAATATAAATAAATTGAATTTATTAGCTTATATATTATCTTGTTTTTTTAAAAAAGAAATAGAATTAGATTTGGTTCGATTATATAATCCTTTTAAAGATCCTAATATATTAGCCCATACTATAGGATCAAACAGTAAAAGAATAAAATTTTATACAATAATGAAAAAAGTTAATTCTAGAATTAGAGTATTAAATCCAAAGTCCAATAATTCTTTAAAAACCGCACCAATACTTTCTTTTTTATTAAATAATAATAATAAAAATATTATTGATAATTTAAACACTATCGATGCAAATTCAGGTTTATTAGATAATTCATTTAAAAATAAAATGAGACCTATTGAAGTTACAGGATTTAAAGTTAGATTAGCTGGACGTTTAACTACTCAAAAAGTAGTTCCCAGAAAAACTGTAAAAACTTTCAGTAGAGGAACTTTTGTTAAAAATAAAGTAAATTTTGTAAATACAGCTTCATTTACAAGTAAAAATAAAAATGGAGCTCATAGAATTACTATTAATATGAGTCATACTATTATTAATTAATTTTTTATATTATACTTTTTTTAAAGCATAATTTTAGATAATTTTTCACCCCCTTTTTGTGAATTACTAACTTTGTTTTTAATTCTATTTTTATAATTTTAATCCAATAATTTATATTTTTAACCTTTCTAATTTATAGTTTTTCTAGAAAAAAAGCGGTTTTGTAACAAAACTAGTAAGCGGTTTTTCTTATTCTGTAACAAAATAATAAAAGCAAGCGATTTTCTTATTATTAAAAGCATAATAATATTAGAACAAAAATTATAAAAAAATAATTAGGCCTTAGGCTAAGCCTAAAAGTAATAGTAATAGTAATAGAATAACAGCATAAAAAGATTGTAGCACAAATGGTTAGTGCAATTCGCTCATAATGGATGTTGTAAGGGTTCGAGTCCCTTCAATCTTATTATTAAAATTTTAAATCCACAGTGTCTGGTCTACTAATATATTAATTTGATAAAATTTATATAATTTAAATATTAGTTAAGATTGAGGTTAGAATCCTCAAGGAAAATAAAATTTTATTATTTAGGTGTTTACCACAAGAAAATTAAACATTATAAATATTATAATAAGTTATTAATATTATTTTTAAAATTATTTAATAATATTAATAATAATAATTAGTAGCTTTAAATGTATAATTAATAATTCTTGTTAAAAGCCTTTTATCGTTTCTAATTATTTTTTACTTTGTTTAATTTTAATTTATATTTTTGAACCTTTTTAATAGTAATATTTTTAAATAATTTTTCTTTTTATATTAGTAAGACCTAATTTTTTTTATAATTATATAAATAATATTAGTTTTGTCCCTTTTTTTGTAAAAAAAAATAAACAACAAATATTAATTATTAGGAAAAAACAAAATAAAAAATTATTTAATTTATTAATATTATAATAAGGTTTGAATTAAAAAATTTAACTTGCTTGGTCTTTTCTTATTATTTTTAATAATAAAAATTATAGACCAGAAAATAAATTATTATAAAATTACAAGTATAAATATAAAGAAATATCGAGCGAATTTTATGCTATATAATTTCGTAGGCTAAATTTATTAAAATTTATGTATAACTTTTTATTAGATTTGTTGAGTTTAGGAGCTATTCTATCAGGAGTTTTAGTAATAACAAATAAAAATCCTGTTATAAGTGTAATATTTTTAATTACTCTATTTATTAATGCAGCCGGTTATTTAATTATACTAGGATTAGGTTTTGTAGGTATTGCTTATATTCTTATTTATATTGGTGCTATTACAGTACTATTCCTATTTGTAATTATGATGATTAATATTAAACTTGTAGATATTTTAGAAACTGGTAGTGATTATACTAAAAATTTACCTTTAGCATTAGCTGTTGGAGGTTTATTTTTATATGAAATATTTTCTATTTTACCTTTAAATTTAAACAATATTTCTATTCTTTCTTTACCTATTGAATTTTTAAATTATTTAAACGGTTTATTATTATTAAATGAATCTACGGTACAACCTTTAACAATTGTTAATAGTACTATAAATCCTTTTAATGCGGATACTAACTTTACTAGTTTCTTACATATTGAGACTTTAGGTCAAGGTATTTTTACTTATGGAGCTACTTGGTTAATTGTTTTAAGTTTTATATTATTATTATCATTGGTTGCACCTATTATTTTATCTAAAAATAATAGAACAGAATAATAAATTATCTGTGCCTGAGGCATAATAATTTTTTTTTTTAAATAAACCCCTTTTCCTTCTACTTCTTATTATTTTATAATTGCGTTTTTGGTGGAATTTAAATAAATATTTTAATTACTTAATTTTATATCGCTATCTTAATCGGATTTTATTTATTTACCCTAAATTACTAAGATTTATTATTTATTTTAGATTTAGTTAAGTTTAATGTACTGACCTAATTTATTTTGTTTACTTTATATATTTATCTTGAATTTATTAGTTATTTTTCGTAGAAAAATCAGAATGCCTAATTTTAATATAACATAACAAGTAGTATAACAGAAAAAATGGAAAATGTCAAAATTCAATAAAAAGATATTATAACCCCCGTTATTTTTCGTAGAAAAATAGGATCGAAATTTTAAATACTGTAATTAGTCATAATCCTGAAATATGAGGTTAATAAGGTTTAAAGTTTGAAGGTGTAGAAGATTGTTAAAATACAATTAAAGGCACCTACCCTTTTTAAATTAACCTAAAGTTTTAGATCTAGTAAAATATAACTAAAGTTTTAGATCTGGTAAAATATAAATAAACGGGTGAAGTGATTGTCCCAGAGTTAGATTTTTATAAATTTAATAAAATGTTTTACTAAGTTTGATTAGAAGTTAAAAATAAAGTTTCAAACAAAACACTTATTCTACTATAAGTAAATATATTTATAGTTCTATATTCAGTTAATTGGATAAAGAATAAATTTATGGTAAGTAGATTAGGTACAAATTTGAAAAATCCTAATATTATAATAAATATAATAATTAATACCTAGGATAACCTAGGCCACTTAGGTAAGCAACAAACTGACCGTTAATTAGATCTGTGATGATATTTATTCTTAATAGACCCTAACTTGTGTAATACAGCCAACCATGCCTCAAGATGCCTAATTAATCTCGAGTAACATTCTTGTCGACCCTGCTGACCTCACTGGCAATTAAAAATCAAATTGTTAAATTTTTGAATGGGTTTTAGCATGCGCGGGGTAACGGTTCAACTCCGTCTAGACGTTAAATTTTAAAAATTATAAAATGAAATTATTTAAAAATATTTTAGCTTTAATTTATCAATTTACAAGTTATTTAACAAGTAATTCACATTTTTTTAAGAAAACAGATAAACTTAATATTAACAGTAATGAAATTAAAAATATTGATAAAAATATATCTGAAAATAGTCAATTAACTTTAAATATTACTAATACTGTTAAATCAGGTAACAGATATAAATTAATTCTTTTAAATAAGTATTTATTAGAAGATGATGAATTATTGAAAGCTATTTATAATACTTTAGTAACTGATCCAACTTTCAAATCTTTTGGTAAATATAAAACAGTGTTAGTAGATTGTAGTAGTAATAATATTTTCTTTAGTTTCCATTCTAGTATTTTATTTACAGAAAATACAACTTTTGAAGATTATTATAAAAAAGTACATGAAAATATTGGTAGATTATATGTTGATGGTTATATTGTTAATAAAGCTCCTTTATTTAAAGTTGTTGTTTATAAAGTTGATAAATTTGCAAATACTATTATTTCAACTGGTTTAAGAGATAATAAATTAAGAGTTATTATTAAAAAGAAAAATGTTAGAAAATATTCTACTAATACAAGTGAATCAGATAATAGTAAAATAGATCTTGATATTTTAGATTTAGATAAAAATATAGAAGTTATAAATTTTAATGATATTGAAGAAGTTGAAGATAACCTTGAATATTTTAAACCTTTACGTAAATTAGATAAATTAACTCCAAATGAATCAGGTTCTTTAGATATTGAAACTATTAATCATAATGGTAAACAAGTACCTTTTCTAATAGGTTTTAAAAGATTTGGTAAACTTGAAAAATATTGAATTGTTGATTACGAATTAATTTTTTATGATTTAGAAAAGGCTTTAGATCAATTATGAATAGAAGCTTTTAGTTATTTAACTTTATATCACCATGGAGTTATAACAGTACATAATTTAGGTGCTTATGATGGTTACTATATCTATAAATTTGGATCTTGTATATTTAAACCTATAGATGTAAATGCTTTAATAGATCCTCAAAACAAATTTATAACTATTACATTTTTTTTTGAATTTTTTAATTCCGATTCTAGCGCTAGATATCAAAGAAATTTAAAATTTATTGATTCAATGAGATTAATTCCTTTATCTTTAAACGATTATTGTGCTACTGCAGGTATTAAAGGTAAATTAAGTAATTATAATAAAAAATGGAATGATATTTCAATATTATATAATTGGAATGATTTAATTGAACTAATTAAATATTTATATCAAGATATAAATTGTTTAAGTGAAGCTACTGATATATATAGAAATTTATATTTTAAAGATTATTGTGTTGACATGTTAACTTGTGTTTCAGCACCTTCTTTATCTATAAAAATTTGACAAACTAATTATTTAGAAGAAGATTTACCTGTTTTAAGTGCTAATCAAGATAATTTTATTAGACAATCTTATTATGGAGGTGCTACAGAATATTATAAAGGTTATGGAAAAAATTTAAAATATTATGATGTTAATTCTTTATATCCAGCAGTTTTAGTAAATAAAATGTTTCCTGATAAACCTCTTAAAATTATTAAAGTATTTAATAGTTTAGATATAGATGATTTTTTTGGGTTTATAGATATAACAATAGAAATTTATAAAGATGTTTTAAGACCTTTTTTACCTTACAGATATATAGGTAAAGTATTATATCCTACTGGTATTTTGAGAGGTAAATATTTTACTGAGGAAATTAAAAAAATATTGAGATATAAACAAGGTAGAATTATTGAAATACATGAAGCTCATACTTTTGAACCAAGAAATAAATTTAGGAGAATGATGTTACATTTTTATGATAAAAAGAAAAACTCAATAGGTCCTCCTAAATATTTAGCTAAAATATCAATGAACTCTTTTTATGGGTTTTTTGGTAGAAAAATTGAAGTTAATGAATTTATAAACGTTTATAATAAAGATATACCCTTCTTCCTAGTTACCAGGGTAGTTAAAAATATTATAGAAATTAACGATGAAATATCTGGTTTAGTAGTAAGTAGTAATATTAATCATGATACTTTAAGTATTTTAAATTCAACATTTAAATTAAGTAAAGAACCTAATTACATTCCTATCAAAACAAATGTAGCTATTGCAAGTGCTGTTACTGCTTATGCTAGAATGCAAATGATGGATTTAAAATTAGATGAAAACGTCCTTTATTCTGACACAGATTCTATTATAACTTCACAAGAATTACCTCCAGAGTTTTTAGGTGATGAATTAGGATTATTAAAAGATGAGTTAAAAGGTGAGTTTATTAAAGAAGCTTATTTTATAGGAATTAAAGAATATGGTTATACTTATGAACAGGATGGTAAATTAATTGAAAAAAGTGTTTTTGCGGGTGTGAAAAGAGATTCTTTAAGTTTTGATGAAATAAAAAAAATCTATAATGGGGAAACTATAAATATAACATCTAAAGAAAGATTATTCAAATCATTAAAAAATTTAACTTTAGAATTTAAAGATGTAAATTTAACTTTAAAAAAATCTAATGTTAAACCTTTAATAAATAATACTTATTATCCTATTCATATTCCTAATGATAATGAAATTAAAAATAAACCATCAATAATGAAAATAATTATTGGTTATGCTAAAAAACATTTTGTATTTAGAAAATTGATTAACAAATATTTTAAAATATTCTAATTATTTTTTCGTATAAAATTACCATAAAACTGATTTCAAATCAATCCTTGTTTAATTAAAATATATTAAATAAGAAGTACAGAGAAGACTTAAACATGTTGGAATAACACTTTTAAGGTAAAGCTTACTAAAGATTCATTAGATAAAATATATTTTTTAACGATTGTAATTAATCTGGTTATAATAATCATTTCCCAAATGAAAGTAAAGAGTTCAAATCTCTTCAATCGTAATTTATTTTTTGTTTACATTATTTAATACTAAAAGATGAGTATGTAAATTATTATATTTTTAATTAATTTTGGTATAATAATTTAAATTAATATTATAATTATTTTTAAGGTTTTTTCGTATTAATATTTTAATAATTAGGTAAAACATTGGGATATTTATATTTTCTGATAAATAATAAAAAGTGTCTATTTTTTGCCACGAGGGGTGTTTTTTACTGGTGTTTTAGGAGGGCTATTTATACTAATATCCAATCTAATATTACTAATAATACTATTACTGAAGTTCAAGCTGGATTTTCTAGAAGCGTAGCAGATGCTATGATAAGTTTAATCCAAACAGGTAGCGATAGAACTGTTATAGAAAATGCTTTCGGACCTACAAGTAATATAATTCAAACACCTCAAATAGAAGAAATAATGAAAACTTTTATATCACATGCGGATTTACTTGATAAAACTACTACAACATTTAAAAATATTCTTCCAGTTATAAGTTCTAATACTGATGCTATCACAGGTATTACTACACCTACTATTCCAGATCAAGAGTGAATTAATAATTTTAAACAATTATGTTTAAATAAAATGAATCTTGATACCAGAGTTAATTCAGGTAGATTACCAATTGAAAATGCTGATCTATATAAGGCTATATTAGATGAAGTATGTAGATTAATACAATCAGGTCATAGTAATGACTATATTGTTAATAATTTAGTACCTAATAATAAGGTTGCTTCTGGTGAAATATGAAGTATTTGTAGTACCTTTTTACAAGAAACTAGAAAACTTGATAATAGTACAATATCTGTAATTGAAGCTGTTACACCTTTAGTAAATCCACTTGAAAATTTAACTTCTTTAGTTGATAATATAGCTACAGAAGCTACAGTTAAAACTCCTAACATTATTAGTAATTGAAATAATATATGTAATTAAACAATATATAAAATTTCTTACGGTTTAAGGGGGGGGGTTAAACAATTTAAAAAAATATAATTTAGTTTTTTGTTTTTGTTGAAACACCTAAATCAAATAGTGTATTTTCTAATATACCTAAAGCTGGAACTAATACTAAGAACCAAATAAAATAGAATGCTGTAGCAAATTGTCCAATCGTTACAAAAGGCTCATCTGGATGTTGACTTCCAATTCACATTAAAATGAAGAAATCTACAACAAAGAATCAGAAGAATAATTTCATAAATGGTCTGAATTGGTTACCTCTTATTCTAGATGTATCAGTAATAGGTAATACTAATAAAATTAATAATGATGCAAACATTCCTATTACTCCTAATAGTTTATTAGGGATAGATCTTAAAATAGCATAGAATGGTAGAAGATATCATTCTGGAACAATTGAAGCTGGTGTACTCATAGGGTTTGCAGGAATATAATTATCACTGTGACCCATTAAATTAGGATAGTAGAAAACAATTATAGCTAATACTAATAAGAATAAATAAACAGTTACTAAATCCTTAAATGTGAAATAAGGATGCATTGAATATCTATCAATATTACCTGAAACTCCTAAAGGGTTTCCAGATCCATGTTCATGTAAAGTTAAAAAATGTAATGCTACTAAAGCTGCTAAAATGAAAGGTAATAAATAATGTAATGAGAAGAATCTATTCAATGTAGCGTTAGCAACACTGAAACCACCTCAAACAAATTCAACAAAATCTACTCCAATATAAGGTATAGCAGATAATAAGTTAGTAATTACTGTAGCACCTCATAGAGACATTTGACCATATGGTAAAACATAACCCAAGAAGGCTGTAGCAATCATTAAAACTAAAATTACTACTCCAATAGATCAAGGAGCAACTCTTGGAGATTTATAACTTCCATAATATAATCCTCTAGCTATATGAGCATAAACAAAAATAAAGAAGAATGAAGCTACATTAGCATGAGTATATCTTATGGCTCATCCCATATTTACATCTCTCATAATATGCTCTACACTATCAAAAGCTAATTCAACATTTGGTTGATAATGCATTGCTAAAAAAATACCTGTTAAAATTTGAATTATTAAGCAAGTACCTAATAAAGATCCGAAATTTCATAAATAAGATATATTAGCTGGTTGTGGTGAATCTACCATATAAGAATTTAATAATCTTAATATAGGGTTTAGTTTTAAAATCCTCATTTAAATATAATTATTAAGTATATAAGATTTTTTTAATATCTTAAATTTTAATTGTTATTTTTAATTTAATAATAACAAAATAATCAATTTTATAAATTAGAAAAATTATTATTTTTTTTTCTATTTTTTGAATTCGTTAATATATTTTTATTTTATTTAATTTAATTAAATATATAATTTTAAAGGGTTAATTAATTAAAATTTTATTATATTATTATATAAATTTAATTAGTTTTGTGTTTAATTCGTATACGATATAAATTTTATATAAATTTAAAATAAAAAGTTTTATAGTTTTTCTTATTATTTTTCAAAATTAAATAAAGAAAAAACCGCTTTTTTATTTAATTATATTTTTTTCAATTTTTAAGTTTAATATTTTAATTTGTAATTTTGTGTGTAAACAGTAAAGGCTCAGTCTAAAAAGTACTATAACATAATTTTACTTTACTTAAAATAAATATTTTTATTATATTTTTAACCTTAAACTTTCAAATTTAATTAATATTTTCAGTCCTAATTATAATAATAAATAAAAATTCATTAGCTTTTTCTTATTATTTTTAAAAATAAAATTAAAACCGCTTACTAGTTTTGTAACAAAACCGCTTTTTTTCTAGAAAAACTATAAAAATTAATTTTTCACTACACTTTTAATAAAAACTTTAATTAAAAAAATTAAAAAATATTAATAAAAAAAGGGCAAAATAAGAGATTTGAACTCTTATCCACCGTCGCCACAAGACGTTATTTTACCATTAAACTAATTCTGCCTCTTTTAATATTAAAATTTTATTTCGCTAATGCATAAAATTAGAAGAATTAGCAAATCTGAATTATTCTAGCTAATTACTCTACTTATTTAATAAAACATTAAATTTTATAATTATTATAATAAAAAGAAAAATGTGAAAAAAGAGTAAAAATTAATCATTTTTCAAAAAATATATAAATTTAGACCACCACCGGATAAAGAATTATTATTAATAAAAAATTATAGTTAAAAACAATAGGAATTAAACAGTAAAAGTAATAAATTTGTTTAGTTTTTGTTATTATAATTAAATTCACAAATATTTTTACCTAAATAAAGATTATTTTCATTATTCTAAAAGTGGTAATGATTGAATAATTTATATAAAACAAATTTAAAAATAAAAATAAAATTATAAATTAAAAAACAAAGTTTTTATTATTAATTCTTTATACTTTTTTTTTTTAAAAACAAATAAAACTAATTAATAATTCAAACAATGTATTAAAAGGAAATTCTGATAAAATTGTATTCTTTATTTATAATTTTTACCTAATTCTGACTTTTATTTAAAATAACAGGATAGAATAATAAAATTTTTTCCTAGTACATAAAATATAAATTATAAAAAATAAATATAAAACATAAATTATAAAATATTAGAATAATTTTATATTAAATAGAAAAAATATTAATAATTAGTATTAATTATATTTATTATAATTATAAATAATAGTATTTAAATTAAACATATTTTTAATTTTATTAGTTTTTAATTCATATTTTTTATATATTACTAATTTTTATATTTAATTATTTCAGCATTAAGTTATGTTATCATTTTTATAATAAGAATATTTTATTATTATGATTTATTTATTCTATTTTTATTTCTATTTTTTATTTAAAATTCATACAAGAATTAAAAAATTAGGGTTTTTGATCTTTTTATGAGTTTTTCTTTTTTTATTTAAAAATTATAAAAATTCAAACTAATAAAAATTTAGAAGGCCATAGTAAAATTAAAATATTAACAATTAAAAATATAATAATAAACAAAGGAATACTATAACAATATTTATATATTATAAAAAAAAAATAAGAAAAGCTTGTTGTTTTGTAATTTATTTTTTTTTACAAAAAAAAAAAACAAAACTAAA
>Ga0247731_1000053_pt1 | contig 43704 bp, 31 predicted proteins | sample UWRJL088202R2_FD_180938 | JGI IMG/M metagenome (GOLD analysis project Ga0247731, IMG submission 180938) | Plant litter microbial communities from Arlington Agricultural Research Station in Wisconsin, United States - UWRJ-L088-202R-2 | ecosystem: Environmental > Terrestrial > Plant litter >...
GCAAGAATAGCCTAAGGTGGTTATTGCGGCGGGGCTCACCTCTTCCCATCCCGAACAGAGAAGTTAAGCCCGCCTGCGCAGATGGTACTGCAATCCTGTGGGAGAGTATGTCGCCGCCTTTCTTTGAGAATCCCTTCCATCACGGAAGGGATTTTTTTTTGGAATAAAACGGGATAAAATCTCCAGCCTAGCTGTTCCTGTCCATAAGGTTGCTGCCTGATTAGAATATTTATTTTTATTGAAAAAAAAATGATATTAAATTTTTCTAAAATATTTTCTCCTATAATGTCAATAAAGTAACTTTATAATAAAAATACAAAAAGAACTAATTATGAAAAAGTTATTTTATCTATCCGTTTTTGCTTTAGGAATTAATACGCCAAATTTCGCCAAAGAAACAGCAACAATTAAAGCGCAAAAACAAATCCTAGAACAAGAAAAAGAATATAAAAAAATCACGCCAGACCAAGTCAGCAAAGAGGCGTTGGCAAATATAAAGGCAAACTATGGTGATTATCAAGTCAGCGAAGCCTCAGTCTCTTCTGACGGAGAATACAAATTAGTGCTCAAAAAAGACAACGGAATACTGACCGCAATCTTCACTCCAACAGGAGAATTGATAAAAATATTATAACAAAAGGCGACCTCAACAGTCGCCTTTTGTTATCTTGCAATACCCGCAAACCTGACTTAGCAGGCATTCTTCATGCTTTGGATTTGTCGGTCTGCAAATTTCTCTTCCTAAAAAGGATATTGCCAAACCCACTTCAGACCATATAGATTGTGGTAAAACTTCCATCATTTCTTTTTCAATTTTATCAGCTTTGTCAGATTTTGCAATTCCTAATCGCGGTGCAACTCGCACCACGTGCAGATCAACCATGATTCCTTCCGCTTTGACTTCCGCTTCCCGCATGATTACGTTAGCCGATTTTCTGCCAATTCCTTTCAAAGCTGTCAATTCTTTCATCGTCACCGGAATATTCTTGTCTTCCTTAATAATTCCAGCAATTTCTAAAAGCCATTTCATTTTATTTCCGTGAAAACGGACTTCTTCAACAAACGGCAAAAGTGAATCTTCATCAGCTTTTGCCAATGCTTTCATATCAGGAAATTCGGTAAATAATTTAGGCGCAATTTTATTGATATGAGCATCACTATCTTGCGCAGAAAGCACGACCATGACCAGCAATTGATAAAGATTTTGATAATCCAAAGGATGTTTTTCTTCTCTATATTTTGCAATCAAAGGTTTTAAAGCTTTCGCCCAATCGGTGCCTTCATTGAATAAATCCATAGCAATTATTTTTACTCTTTAAAATCGACAGATAACGAATTCACGCAATAACGCTGACCCGTTTTCGTCGGTCCATCGTCAAAAACGTGTCCTAAATGACTGCCACAATTTGCACATAAAATTTCCGTACGAACCATTCCGTGTGTAACATCTTTAATATATTCCACTTTTCCCGGAATCGATTCGTCAAAAGACGGCCAGCCACAATGCGCGTCAAATTTTGAATCGCTTTTAAACAACGGTTCTCCACAAGCGCCACAGCAGTAAGTGCCTTTATCAAAAGTCAGATTGTACTTACCAGAGTGTGGAAATTCTGTCCCTTTCTGTCTTAAGATTTTATAGCGTTCCAAGCCCAATTCGGCTTTCCATTCTTCCTCGGTTTTGTTTACTGGATATTTCATAGTTATGATTTTTTAGCTGGAACAAATTTAATCGAAACAGAATTAGTACAGAATCTTTTTCCGGTAGTTTCCTTCGGACCGTCATCAAAAACGTGACCTAAATGTCCGCCACATTTTGCACACATAACTTCTGTTCGAGTCATTCCAAAAGTATTATCTTCCTTATAAATTACTGAACCTTTAATCGCTTGGTCAAATGACGGCCAACCGCAGTCAGAATGAAATTTCATGTTCGAGTGAAAAATCACATTATTGCAAGCCGCGCAAACATAATCTCCTTTTTCAAAATGATTGTAATATTCGCCTGTGAAAGCTCTTTCTGTCCCTTTATTCCGAAGCACTTCATATTGCTCTGGCGTCAATTCTTTCTTCCATTCAGCATCAGTTTTTTGAATTTTTGTTGTGGTCTGCTTTCTCGAAACTTCCTTTTTTTCTTGGCTTTGGCAAGAAGTGAAAGTGAGAACAACAACCAAAATTACAATGATATTTTTCATAGTTTTAATTTAAAAATGCAACAATTTTTTTGATGACTTTAGCATCGCCTAAGACTTTTCGGTGTCCCAATCCGTTTGTAATGAATAATTCTCCATTTTCAAGATTTTCGTGAATATTATACGCCGCTTTTACCGGAACATCATCATCATCATTATCGTGAATTACCAAAACAGGAACCGTGACTTCCCTTGCAGCTATATACGCAGAATAACTCTCAATAGTTTCACCGATCTTCTTCTCAAAACTCGCCTTCATCTTCTTGCTTATGGCAATATTCATGCCCAATTTTTCGATAAAATCATCCATAATATCTTCCACAATATCACCGCTGCCCACGATTACCGCTTTCTTGACTTTCAAGCCTCTTTTGATCGCATTCATAATCGTCATCCCGCCTAAAGAATGTCCGATTGCAAATTCAAAAGGCCCAAATTTCTCCTGCATTTCTAAAATTGCTGCAATAAATTCAGTCATATTGCTCGTTTTTCCCGAAGCTTTTCCATGTGCCGGAGCGTCAAAACTAATTGTCGAATATCCCATTTTCAGCATTTCATCGGCAATTTTCACCAGCTGCGTTCCTCGGCCAGACCATCCGTGAACCAAAAGCACTTTTTTATCGCTTTCTCCATAATGGTAAACGACAATTTCTTTTCCGATTTTTTCCAAAATAAGGCTTTCCTGAATAGAATTTCGATCCATTTCTACTTCGCGCTTCGGAATCTTATATTTCATCGGACTCGTGAACAATTTCGAAGCAAATTTCATTGCCAATTTCGACGATGTTAATTCCAATAATTTAGCGGTAATCAAAATTGGCTTTGGAATCTTCAAAGATTGCTGATGCTTCGTACTTTTTTCTGACATATCACTAAATTTTCCTGCAAGTTATTACTTATGCGAAATTTTCTTAAATTTAAAAATCATAAATTAAACATAAAAATCTAAAATGCCTTTATTCAGAAGCAAATCGTCATTAAGAAAATAATCCATATTCCCGCTGAAGCCACTCGCTTTGCGCCAGCTTTTAAGGCTGGCACAAGAGCTCAAACAATGGCATCATCGGGGCTAGTTAAAAACTATAAGGCATTCTTTAAAGGTCAGGACCAATATTGTCGATAAACTTTACGCAAAAAATGAACCCAATATTCTTCAAAAACCAATCAGAACTCCGAAAATGGTTCCAAAAAAAACATCTTTCAGAACAAGAACTAATTTTAGGCTATTATAAAAAAGGAACTGGAAAAGAAACCGTATCTTGGTCAGAGTCAGTTGACCAAGCCTTGTGTTTTGGTTGGATTGACAGCGTTAGAAAATCAATCGATGCCGAAAGCTACCAAATCAGATTCACACCAAGAAAGGCAAACAGCATCTGGAGCAACGTCAATATAAAAAAAATAGAAGAACTGAAAAATAAAGGATTAATGCATCCAACCGGAATTGAAGCTTTCAATAAAAGAAAAGAACACAAATCAGGAGTTTATGCTTTTGAAAACGAAGAACAAAAACTAAATGAAGATTTTGAAAAACAATTTAAAGCCAATAAAACAGCTTGGAAATTCTTTAATGAGCAACCGCCTGGTTACAAAAAACTGGCTTTGCATTATGTAATGACGGCAAAATTAGAAGACACAAGAAACAAACGCTTTCAAGATTTAGTAGCTGACAGCGAAGCAGGTTTGCGATTGAAACAATTAAGCTGGACAAAAAAACAACTATGAAAACAATTCCATATTCGCTCTTTACTGATTTTGACATCAATCTTTTCAAAGCAGGAAAACACTTTCGACTTTATGAAAAATTAGGCGCACATTTGGCAGAAGTCGATGGCAAAAAAGGAACTTATTTTGCAGTCTGGGCGCCATCCGCAAAAGCAGTTTCAGTAGTCGGAGATTTCAATTATTGGACAGAAGGCGAGCATGATTTAAATGTCCGCTGGGATGGTTCAGGAATTTGGGAAGGCTTTATTCCCGGAATTGATAAAGGAAGCAAATACAAATATAAAATCCATTCGCATAACAGCGATATCAAAACTGAAAAAGCAGATCCGTTTGCTTTTTATTGCGAAATACCGCCAAATACAGCTTCCGTTGTCTGGAATTTGCAATACAATTGGAAGGATGAAAATTGGATGCAATACCGCAAAGATTTTAATGGTTTGGACAAGCCTTATTCCGTTTACGAAGTACATTTAGGTTCTTGGCGAAAGAAAATCGAAGAAAATCGCTCGCTGACTTACGCTGAATTGTCAATAGAATTGGTGAATTATGTCAAAGAAACCGGATTTACTCATGTAGAATTGATGCCAATTATGGAATATCCTTATGAACCTTCTTGGGGTTATCAATTGGTCGGGTATTTTGCGCCGACGTCGCGTTTTGGGAAACCTGAAGATTTCATGGCTTTGGTCGATGCTTTTCACCAAGCAGGAATTGGCGTGATTTTAGACTGGGTTCCGTCGCATTTTCCTAGTGATGAACACGGTTTGGGATTTTTTGACGGCACGCATTTGTACGAACATCCAGACATCCGAAAAGGCTATCATCCTGATTGGAAAAGCTTGATTTTTAATTACGGAAGAAATGAAGTCCGTTCTTTTTTGATTTCAAATGCGGTTTTTTGGCTCCAAAATTATCACATCGACGGACTTCGGGTTGATGCCGTTGCTTCCATGCTTTATCTGGATTATTCACGAAAAGAAGGCGAGTGGGAACCGAATATTTTTGGAGGAAGAGAAAATCTAGATACGATAAGTTTTTTGAAAGAATTAAATACAGAAGTCTACGGAAGTTTCGAAGGAATCCAAACAATCGCAGAAGAAAGTACCTCTTTTCCGATGGTTTCTCGTCCTGTTTTTTCAGGCGGACTGGGTTTCGGAATGAAATGGATGATGGGCTGGATGCACGATACTTTGGAATATTTCAAAAAAGAACCGATTTATAGAAAACACCATCAAAATGATCTGACTTTCAGCATGACCTATGCGTTTTCTGAAAATTTTATGTTGCCGTTGTCGCATGACGAAGTAGTTTATGGAAAACAGTCGATTTTAAACAGAATGCCAGGCGATGAATGGCAGAAATTTGCAAATCTGCGCTTGCTTTACGGCTTCATGTTTACGCATCCGGGAACCAAATTGCTTTTTATGGGCGATGAATTTGCCCAAAGCGCCGAATGGAATTTCCAACAGAGTTTGGATTGGCATTTATTGCAATATGATTTCCACAAGGGAATAAAAAACTTGATTACCGACTTGAATTCCTTGTATAAAAACCAGCCGGCATTATTCGAAAAGCAATTTTCAGGGGAAGGCTTTGATTGGATAAATTATAGCGATCATGAAAATTCTGTGATTTCTTTTATCCGTAAGGGAAATAATTCCGAAGAAAATTTAATTGTAGTCTGCAATCTGACACCGGTTTTCAGAGAAAATTACCGCATTGGAATTCCATCTTCCGGGAAATTAGAAAACGTTTTTAACAGCGATGATTCAAAATATGGAGGAAGCGGATTGGAGCAGAATAATATACAAATTGATGAAATTCCTTGGGATGGAAAAGGTTATTCTAGCGTTTTGAATTTGGCAGGATTGGGAGTTTTGGTTTTTAGGATAAAATAAATTTGCCACGAATTCACAAATTTTAAAACTATATTAAATTATTCTTTCAAAATTCGAATTCGCAGCGAAAACGAAGTTATCAACAATAACGTTTGCGTGAAAATATCGCAAATTAATTGCTAAAACGTTAGCAACTTTGTAAGTTTGGTATAATCCATACAACTTGAAAATATGATTACAAATACGGAACTTGAATATAAAGGAGATTTATATCCTTCGAAAATAATAAATTTTACCAAAGAAGGTGACAGTGTTTGCTTTTATGCTGAAAACAACGTGATTTTAAAGCTTACGGTTTTCCGCGACAGCTTGATTCGCTTTCGATTTACTACAAAAGGCTACTTTAATAATGATTTTTCTTATGCGATTGACGAGAATCATTCGCGCGGTTTCAACAAGTTTGAAGTTGTGGAAGAGGCTGATTATTATAACGTAATTACGAATAAAATCGAATGCCACGTTCACAAAGCCGATTTGCGTCATTCGATTTTTGACTTGGAAGGAAATGCAATTCTAGAAGATGAATTGGGTTTCCACTGGGAAGAAATCTATGAATATGGTGGCAATGTTGTCAAAATGAGCAAAGTTTCAAAAGACGGCGAAAGTTTTTACGGGCTTGGAGATAAGCCAACGCATTTGAATTTGAAAGGAAAACGCCTTGAAAACTGGGCAACCGACCAATATGCTTTTGCAAAAGACCAAGATCCCTTGTATAAATCGGTGCCATTTTATATCGGCTTGAAAGACAAAAATGCCTACGGAGTTTTCTTTGACAACACATTCAGAAGCTTTTTTGATTTTTCTCAGGAAAGAAGAAATGTGACGAGTTTTTGGGCTGACGGAGGCGAAATGAATTACTATTTTTTCTACGGTCCGAATATGCAGGATGTGGTTACGGCGTATACTGATTTGACAGGAAAACCTGAGTTGCCACCGCTTTGGGCGTTAGGTTACCACCAATGCAAATGGAGCTATTATCCAGAAAGCAAGGTTAGGGAAGTGGCAAGGAAATTTAGAGAACTGCAGATTCCGTGTGACGGAATTTATTTGGATATTGATTACATGGAAGGATTTCGCTGTTTTACTTGGAACAAAGAATATTTTCCAGATCCGAAGAAAATGGTGGCCGATTTAGCAGAAGACGGATTTAAAACTATCGTGATCATTGATCCGGGAATAAAAATTGACAAAGAATATTCAGTTTACCAAGAAGGAATTGAAAACGATTATTTCTGCAAAAGAGCCGACGGACCTTACATGAAAGGAAAAGTTTGGCCGGGCGAATGTAATTTTCCTGACTTTACAAATCCTGTCGTAAGAGAATGGTGGGCTGGATTATTCAAAGAATTGATTGGCGAAATCGGTGTAAAAGGAGTTTGGAATGACATGAATGAACCTGCAGTTATGGAAGTTCCGACGAAGACTTTTCCACTAGATGTTCGCCATGATTATGACGGAAATCCTTGCAGCCATAGAAAAGCGCATAATATTTATGGAACACAGATGGCGCGCGCAACTTATGAAGGTGTGAAGCGTTTTTCTTATCCAAAAAGACCTTTTATTATCACGAGATCGGCTTATTCAGGCGCGCAACGCTACACTTCGTCTTGGACTGGCGATAATGTGGCTAGTTGGGAACATTTGTGGGTTGCGAATATCCAAATGCAAAGAATGTCTTTGTCAGGAATGGGCTTTACAGGTTCTGATATTGGCGGTTTTGCAGAACAGCCGACTGGCGAATTATACGCCAGATGGATTCAATTGGGTGTTTTTCATCCGTTTTGCAGAACTCATTCTTCTGGCCATCACGGCGAACAGGAACCTTGGGCTTTTGACGAAGAAGTGGTAAATATTACTAGAAAATTTGTCAACTTGAGATACCAATTGCTTCCTTATTTGTATACTATGTTTTGGCAATATATCGATGAAGGAATTCCGATGTTAAAGCCTTTGGTTTATTATGATCAAGAAGATTCTCAAACGCATTATAGAACGGATGAATTTATCTTTGGAAACCAGATTTTGGTTTGTCCAATTTTAGAACCAAATTCAAAAGGCAGAAGATTGTATCTTCCGAGAGGAAATTGGTACAATTACTGGACAAACGAATTGGTTTTTGGAGGAAAAGAAATTTGGATTGACACGGCTTATGACGAAATTCCAGTTTTTATAAAAGAAGGAGCAATTATTCCGAAATATCCTGTGCAACAATATGTTGGCGAATTGGAATTTGATGAGCTTACTCTTGAAGTTTATTATAAAAACGGAAAAGAAACATCAATTGTTTATGAAGATGCACAAGATGGTTATGATTATACAAAAGGACGTTTCAGTCTTCGGACGTTTAAAATGACAGGAAAAGAAAAGGAATTAATTTTGACACAACATAAGGAAGGAAAATACAGTACGCCTTATACCAAATTTAAAATCAATCTTTTAGGCTTGCCATTTAAAATTGAAAACATACAAATTGATAATGAAGATGTTTCAATTGAAGACCTTAATTTAAATATTGACAATACTTTAACAATAAATAAAGATTTTACAGAAATACATATCAAAGGAAATTAGTAAATTTGAGTATAAACCAACTAAATTAACAATTATGAAAATGAGATATTTACTAATTCCGATTATTGCCTTCGGAATTATTTATGCATGTGCGACAAATCCATTTACAGGAAAAAGCACATTGGCTTTGGTGCCAGATTCACAGATTCTGCCATCTGCTTTTCAGCAATATAGTACTTTTTTGAAAGAAAATAAAGTGATTACAGGAACAGCTGATGCACAACGTGTAACGACTGTTGGAACAAAAATTAAAAATGCTGCTGAAAAATACCTTAATGCAAACGGTTACCAAGGTTATTTAAAAGATTATCAATGGGAATATAAATTAGTAGATAGTAAAGAAGTAAACGCTTGGTGCATGCCAGGAGGAAAAATTGTTTTTTATACAGGAATTCTTCCCATTACAAAAGACGAAACAGGAATGGCTGTCGTAATGGGGCACGAAGTTGCTCACGCATTATTAAATCACGGGCAGCAAAGAATGAGTGCAGATGTTTTGACACAATTAGGAGCTGCAGGAGTTGGAGCAGCAACAGGTGGAAAAAGTGCAGCAACACAAGAAATTGCCATGCAAGCTTATGGTGTTGGAGCGCAATATGGTGTTGCTTTACCATTTAGCAGAAGCCACGAAAGTGAAGCTGACAAAGTCGGTTTAACTTTAATGGCAATTGCTGGCTATAATCCTGAGCAGTCTGTAGCCTTTTGGGAAAGAATGGCAGCACAGTCTGGAGGAAGCGCACCACCTGAATTTACTAGTACGCACCCGTCAAATGCTACTAGAATTGCTAATCTAAAAGCTTTGATTCCGCAAGCAAAAGCAGAAGCGGCAAAATATGGTGTTACATTTAAATAAAAGATAATCTTGACATTCAATAAAAAATAATATCTTCGAAGCTGTTCTAATGAACAGCTTTTTTATGTCTAAAAATCACTTTATGCAAACAGCTTTACCAAAAGGAAATAAAAAATTAATGAATGCTTGGGCCTTCTATGACTGGGCAAACTCCGTTTATACGTTGGTTATTGCTTCGTCAATATTCCCTCTTTATTATGGTGCACTTTTTAAAATAAAAGGAAGTCATTATATTGATGTTTTTGGAACTTCGATAAAAAGCTCAGCATTAATAAGTTTGGTAACAGCTGTGGCATTTTTAGTTGTAGCCATAATTTCTCCATTATTATCTGGGATTGCTGATTATGCCGGAAATAAAAAATCTATCATGCAGTTCTTTTGTTATTTGGGAGCTTTCTCTTGTATTGGACTATATTGGTTTGAATTAGAAAATATTTACAGCAGTTTGACTTGTTATTTTTTTGGATTGATTGGCTATTGGGGAAGCATCGTTTTCTATAATTCTTATCTTCCAGATGTAGCTTTTCCTGAAGATCAAGATAAATTAAGCGCCCGAGGTTATTCAATGGGATATATTGGTAGCGTGGTTCTGCTTTTATTTAATTTGGCTATGGTTTTAAAATCAGAGTTTTTCGGATTTACAGGAACTGAAGGGGAAATGGCAATGAAAGCCATGCGTTTTTCTTTTGTTTCCGTAGGAGTTTGGTGGATAATATTTGCACAATATACTTTCTATTATCTGCCAAAAGGAAATACGGGAAATAAAGTTACAAAAGCTGTCTTTTTTAATGGTTTTAAAGAGCTTAAAAAAGTATGGAATTTATTAGGCGAAAATATTAAGCTGAAGAAGTATTTATACAGCTTTTTTGTTTATAGTATGGCTGTTCAGACGTTTATGTTAGTAGCAACTTATTTTGGAGAACAAGAAATAAAATGGGGATCTGATAAAGAAAAAACAGTTGGTTTGATAACTAGTATTTTATTAATTCAACTTGTAGCAGTTTTGGGTGCAATTTTGACGTCAAGAGCTGCGGTTAAATTTGGTAATGTTCCGACATTGATTTTTATAAATTGTATTTGGCTAGTACTTTGTATTACCGCTTTTTTTGTGGAAACACCTATTGAATTTTATGTTGAAGCTAGCTTCGTTGGATTAGTCATGGGAGGCATTCAATCACTTTCACGCTCAACTTATTCTAAATTTTTGCCAGAAACAAAAGATACCGCTTCTTTCTTTAGTTTTTTTGATGTTTCAGAAAAAGTGGGAATTGTTATCGGAATGGGAATTTTTGCAGTAATTGACCAAATTACGGGAAGTATTAGAAGTGCGGTAATCTTTTTAGCAATATTTTTTATTGCTGGAGTACTTTTATTATTTAGAGTTCCTAAAAAAAATATTGTATAAAGCTTAAAAAAAATTATATTTGGAAACTAAAACTAACCAAACATTAAAATAATGAGCAAATTTAAATATTTAAGTGCTTTTTTACTACTTTTTACAGCGTTTACATTTACATCTTGTGACAACGAACCTATTGACAGCAATGTTGTGATAAATCCTGGGGAGGATGAAGAAAATCCAGGTGGAGGCACTGGAACAGGACAATTTAAAGTTGATTTTGACGGACAAACTTTTGTTGCAAATATAACTCAGGCTATTGTAAATGAAGATTATATTGCTATTACAGGTTTGAAAAGTTCAACAGGACAAATGTTTCAAATAACTATTCCAGAAGGTGGCGTTGGTACTTATATATGGGATAATTTTGATACTACTAATCCATTAGGAACCAGCTTTGCTATGATTTACTCTCAAGGCAATGGAACTAGCGGATTTTTAAGTGTTTATGAAGATAGTCCTGAATTTTCAGAATTTCCTGAATATACAGATTCTGCGGTAATTGCAATTACAGAAATAAATACTCAAAATAAGACTATTTCAGGAACATTTCAGTTTACAGGTATAAGATTTGCTGATGTAACTGGCGATAGAGTTGAAATTAAAACTTTTACAAACGGTTCTTTCACTAATTTAAGTTATGCAGCAGACACGCCTTCACCTTCTAATAATACTTTTTCTGCAAAAGTTAACGGTGCAAATTATGTTGCAACAAATGTTACTGCCATTGACATGATGGGATCTATAAGCATTATTGGAAGAAGAGGAAATGTAGAAAATATTTCTATTAATGTTCCAAATAATATTGCTCCAGGAACATATAGCCTGTCATTCATGGGAACTTATAATGGAATGTATACAATTGACAATTCAGGAATGGGCTCTTTTATGTCAGATACAGGAAGTATTACGATTTCAAGTCATGACACAACCAATGATAAAATTATTGGAACTTTTAATTTCGATGCAGGTTCTCTCTTCAGTGATGACGAATATTCCATAACAAACGGAAGCTTTAACGTGGAATATTAAGTATCAAAAGATAATAAAAAAATCCCGAGTAATCGGGATTTTTTTATGGCATAAAGATTGATTTTATATTTATATGGAAATTAAATATTTTAAAATTATGTTTGATTTTCAGTAATTTACAAACAAAAGCCTATCTCGAGCAATTTGTATGCTCCATGTTTAATGACAAAATGACTTAAATATACTATGTCAAATCAAAAAATACTTACAATTGACAACTTGTCACTACAAGAATTCGATAACGACTCTGAATTAATCCCACTTTTGACCCCCGAAGACGAAGAGGAAATGAACAATGAGGAACTTCCTCTAGACCTTCCAATTCTTCCTTTGCGAAATACTGTTTTATTTCCTGGCGTAGTGATTCCGATTACAGCGGGTCGTGACAAATCTATCAAGCTGATTAATGATGCCAATGCTGGCGGAAAAGTAATCGGCGTTGTTTCTCAAAAAAATGAAGATGACGAAGATCCTTCTCCTGAAGAAATCAATAAAGTAGGAACTGTTGCTAGAATTCTTCGCGTTTTAAAAATGCCTGACGGAAATGTCACGGTGATTTTACAAGGAAAAAAACGCTTTGAAATCGACGAAGTAACTTCTGAACAGCCTTATTTGAAAGCTACAATTAAAGAAGTTCCTGAGAATCGTCCTGAAAATGAGGAAGCTGAATTCTCTACAATTATAGATTCTGTAAAAGATTTAGCAATTCAAATTATAAAGGAAAGTCCGAATATTCCAACGGAAGCAACTTTTGCTATTAAAAATATCGAAAGTAAGTCCTTTCTAATCAATTTTGTTTCTTCAAATATGAATCTTTCCGTTAAAGAAAAGCAAGATTTATTGCAGATCAATGACTTGAAAGAAAGAGCTTTGGCTACTTTGAAATTCATGAATGTAGAGTTGCAGAAATTAGAATTAAAGAATGATATTCAATCAAAAGTTCGCTTTGATTTAGACCAACAGCAACGTGAATATTTCTTGCATCAGCAAATGAAAACCATTCAAGAAGAATTGGGTGGCGTTTCTCATGAGGAAGAAATTGACGAAATGCGTCAAAAAGGTTTGAAGAAAAAATGGAATGAAAAAACGAAAAATCATTTCGATAAAGAGCTTTCTAAAATGCAACGAATGAATCCGCAGTCGCCAGATTTTGGAATTCAAAGAAACTACTTGGAACTATTTTTAGAATTGCCTTGGAATGAATTTTCTAAAGATAATTTTGACTTAAAACGCGCCCAAAAAATATTAGACAAAGATCATTTCGGCTTGGAAGATGTCAAAAAGAGAATGATCGAACATTTAGCAGTTTTGAAATTGAGAAATGACATGAAATCGCCAATTCTTTGTCTTTACGGCCCTCCAGGAGTTGGTAAAACTTCTATCGGAAAATCAGTTGCAGAAGCTTTGGGAAGAGAATATGTTCGAATTTCTTTAGGAGGTTTACGTGACGAAGCAGAAATTCGCGGTCACAGAAAAACTTATATCGGCGCTATGCCAGGAAGAATTATCCAAAGCTTGAAAAAAGCAAAAACATCAAATCCAGTATTTGTTTTGGATGAAATTGATAAGCTTTCAAGCGGTAACAGTGGCGATCCCTCTTCAGCTTTATTGGAAGTTTTGGATCCAGAACAAAATTCTGATTTCTATGACAATTTCCTTGAAATGGGTTTTGATTTATCAAAAGTGATGTTCATTGCGACTTCAAATAACATGGCAACGATTCAGCCGGCCTTGAAAGACAGGATGGAAGTAATTAATATGACAGGTTATACCATTGAAGAAAAAGTAGAAATTGCAAAACAACATTTGCTTCCAAAACAATTAAAAGAACATGGATTAACTGCTAAAGATTTGACAATTGGAAAGAAACAATTAGAAAAAATTGCAGTTGGTTACACAAGAGAATCTGGCGTGAGAGGTTTAGAAAAACAAATTGCGAAAATGGTTCGAAACACTGCAAAATCAATTGCAATGGAAGAAGAATACAACGTGAAAGTTACAGACGAAGATATCGTAAAAGTACTTGGCGCTGCTCGAATGGAACGCGACAAATACGAAAACAATGACGTTGCTGGAGTTGTAACTGGTTTGGCGTGGACAAGTGTTGGCGGTGATATTTTATTCATAGAATCAATACTTTCAAAAGGGAAAGGAACGATGACAATGACCGGAAACCTTGGAACTGTCATGAAAGAATCAGCGACTATTGCTTTAGAATACATTAAATCAAACGCAGAAAGATTAGGAATTGATCCAGAAGTTATTGCAAATTATAATGTTCATATCCATGTTCCGGAAGGTGCGACGCCAAAAGACGGACCAAGTGCTGGAGTTGCAATGTTGACTTCGCTAGTTTCATCTTTTGTACAAAGAAAAATTAAAAAAAGCCTTGCCATGACCGGAGAAATCACCTTGAGAGGAAGGGTTCTTCCTGTTGGTGGAATTAAGGAAAAAATCTTGGCTGCAAAAAGAGCTAATATTAAAGAATTAATTCTTTGTCAAGAAAACAAACGTGATATTGATGAAATTAAACCTGAATATTTAGAAGGTCTGACATTTCATTATGTAAAAGAAATGAGTGAAGTTTTAGCAATCGCAATTACAGATCAAAAGGCTAAAAACGCAAAGGTTTTTTAAAAATTCCAGATTATTTTTATATCAAAAGGCAAAAGTGAAATTATTTTCAATTTTTGCCTTTTCTGTTTTATCTTTTGCTTTAAAAAATAATATCTTCGCACTTGCGTTATACTATTCAGAAATAAGGAAAAATCCCTAGATGTTTAAGAAGCTGTTTATTGTTCTTTTTGTACTTTTTTGTGCTGATTCATTCAGTCAAATTGGCGGTAAATATGTTTATCAGTTTCTGAATCTGGTAACTTCGCCCAGGCAAGCTTCACTTGGTGGGAAAGTGGTTACAATACACGACTATGATGTAAATCAAGCCATTTTTAATCCTGCAACAATTAATGAAGAGATGGATAATCATCTTTCGGTAAATTATGGAAGTTATTTTGGTGAAGTCACTTATGGAACCGCTGCCTATGCTTATACTTATGACCGCCACAAGCAGACTTTTCATGTTGGTGTAAATTATGTAAATTATGGCAAATTTGACGGTTATGATGAAAATGGACTTCAAACAGCAGAATTTTCGGGTAGCGAAATAGCTCTTTCAGTAGGATATGCAAGAAATATTCCTTGGACAGATATTTATATAGGTGGAAATGTGAAAATGATTTCTTCTACTTTAGAAAGTTATAATTCTTTTGGTGCCGCAGTTGACATAGGTGCATTGTATATTGATGATTATAATGATATCAATATCGGACTTTCTCTTAGAAATATGGGCTTCCAGATTACGCCTTATGCAGATACGAGAGAAAAATTGCCTTTTGAAATAGTAGCTGGTGTCTCTCAGGAAATGGAAAATGTGCCGATTCGTTGGCATTTGACTTTAGAAAATTTACAACAGTGGAATATTGCTTTTTCGAATCCAAATAGGGCAGAAGGTTCCCTTGACGGCGGAAGTACGGAAGAAAAAGTAAGCTTTTTTAATAATGCCTTGCGTCACGTGATTGTTGGCGCTGAGCTTTTTCCAGCTAGAAGTTTTTCTGTGCGATTAGGTTATAATTTTAGAAGAGCAGAGGAATTGCGAATTGTGGAACAAAGAAATTTCTCTGGAATTTCTGCAGGATTCGGACTTCGATTTAATAATATCAGATTTGATTATTCCTATTCTAGATATACTGCTGCTGCGAATACCAGCTTGTTCGGATTAATGATCAATCTTCAATAAATATATTTTGGATAAAAAAATTACTATTGCCATCGATGGCTTTTCATCTACAGGAAAGAGTACGCTGGCCAAACAGCTTGCAAAAGAATTAGGTTACATTTATGTAGATACAGGAGCAATGTATCGTGCTGTAACTTTATACGCAATGCAACATGACTTTATTTCTGAAAACCATTTTGATAAAAATAGATTAATTGAAAAACTGCCAAAAGTAACGCTTCAATTTCTTTTCAATCCAGACTTGGGTTTTGCAGAAATGTATCTTAATGAGAAAAATGTAGAATCTGAAATCAGAACTTTAGCAGTTTCTAATTTTGTAAGCAGAATCGCAGAAGTTTCTGAAGTTCGCTCAAAATTAGTAGAGCAGCAGCAACACATGGGCGAAAATAAAGGCATTGTCATGGACGGAAGAGATATAGGTACTGTGGTTTTTAAAGATGCAGAACTAAAATTATTCATGACGGCAAGCGCTTCTACACGTGCCAAAAGAAGGTTTGATGAACTGACAGAAAAAGGACAAGACGTAACTTATGAAGAGGTTTTAAAAAACGTAGAAGAGCGTGACTATATTGATACTCATCGCGAAGATTCTCCGTTAGTGAAAGCAGATGACGCCATCGAAATAGACAATTCTCATCTTTCGATTCAAGAACAATTCGACAAAGTTTTAGATTTAGTAAACAAAGTTGCTAAAACGTTGTAATTTTTTGTAGATCTCATTTTTAATAGTAGATTTACGGGCTGTTATATTTTCAAAATACAATACTAATTTATGGGAATTAAATTTAGGTTAACTTTAATGAGCTTTCTTCAATTTTTTGTTTGGGGAGCTTGGTTGATTACAATCGGAACTTATTGTTTTAATGCAAAAGGCTGGACTGGAGCAGAATTTGGCGCTATTTTTTCTACTCTTGGGCTTTCTTCGTTATTTATGCCTGCTTTAACAGGAATTATTGCTGATAAATGGCTTAATGCAGAAAAATTATATGGTGTTCTGCATATTTTATATGGATTGACATTGTTATATGTTCCACAAGTTAACGACCCGAATATATTGTATTATGTGATTTTTGGTGCCATGATTTGTTATATGCCAACAATTTCACTTTCAAATTCTATCGCCTACACAATCTTAAAAAACAACAAATTTGATGTTATAAAGGTTTTTCCTCCAATTAGAGTCTGGGGAACAATCGGTTTTATTGTTGCAATGTGGATTACTAATATTTTTAGCTCACCAACGCCACCGCAAATTTTTAAAAGCTTTGGTTTGAGTATTGGAACAGCAATTTCAAATGTATCTGGAAACCCAATTTATGCAAATCAATTCTATATTGCTGCTTTTGTGGCTATATTATTAGGTATTTATGCTTTTACATTGCCGAAATGTCCTCCACAAAAATCAATTTCTAAGGATGCAACTTTTGTAGAACAATTGGGTTTGAACGCTTTCAAATTGTTCAGCTCTTATAAAATGGGATTGTTTTTTGTTTTCTCAATGTTTTTAGGTGGAGCTTTGCAGTTAACAAATATGTATGGAGATGCATATTTAAATGATTTTGCTAAAATTGCTGAATATAAGGATTCTTTCGTAGTTGAATATTCTACAATCATTATGTCAATTTCTCAAGTTTCTGAAACCTTATTTATTTTAGCGATACCATTTTTCTTAAGACGTTTTGGAATCAAACAAGTAATGCTCTTTTCAATGATTGCGTGGGTTCTTCGTTTTGGATTATTTGCATATGGAGATCCGGTTGATGGTTTGTGGATGATTATTCTTTCTTGTATTGTTTATGGAATGGCGTTTGACTTTTTTAATATTTCAGGTTCTTTATTTGTTGAAACTACTACTGATTCCACAATTCGCTCAAGTGCTCAAGGTATGTTCATGATGATGACTAATGGAGTTGGAGCTTATTTAGGAAGTAAAATAAGCGGATTCGCTATTGATGAATATTTTACACAAGGCGATATTAAAGATTGGCATGGCATTTGGCTTTCGTTTGCAATTTATTCTTTAATTATTGCCATTGCCTTTGCTATTTTGTTCAAACACAAGCATGATCCAAAAGATGTTACAAACATTGGACATTAATATAAAAGAAACCCTTTCAGCTACTGAAAGGGTTTTTTATTTATCTTTTCATTGAAAAATGGCCTCTATGTATTTTGCCATTTTCTCTCTTTACAACAAACCAGTAATCAGTGGAAGGAAGTGGTTTTCCATTTAAATTTCCATCCCAGCCACGGCTTGTTGATTTAAAACCGGTTATTAATTTTCCATACCGATCAAAAATGTAAGTTATCATTCCCGGTTCTAAAGAAGATAATTTTACTTTCCAAAAATCATTGTAGCCATCTCCGTTTGGAGTGAAAAATTTCGGGTAATTTAGCAGCAGTACTTTTTCAAAATCATCAGGACCGCATCCTAATTTGCTTCTAACATAAACTGTGTATTCTCCAATTTCTAATCCATAAAAATTATTATCGTCTTGAAAATGTATATTATCTAATGAATATTCAAAGTCTTGCGAATCATTTATCATTACCGAAATGATATTTTCATCATCGGTCCAATCGCTCACAACAATTTCCTGGATAACAGGCTGGCTAGAATTAATAATTTCAAAGTCATGAATACCTTCGCAGATTATATCGCCATATATTTTGGTAACTTTTAAAGAATAATTTCCTGGAGTATCAAAAGTTGTTATATTGTCACCGTCATTATTTGACCACAAATAAGAATCAAAACCAGTATTCGCAGTTAAGGTTACGGGATTGCTGTCGCACATTCCAACTTCTGTACCTAAAAGAATTTTTGGATATTCTAATACTCTTAAATTGATGGAAGCAATTGCAAAACAATCAATTCCATTTAAATTATCAACTCTTGCATAAATTATTTTACTTGTTGAGGGATAAGCTTCAGGTAGTGGATCTAGCTGATTGATAGCTTCATTTGAGCTGTTGTAATACTTTATGCCATATTCGCTTAAAGGCTGATCTGGACCTAAAACAACATCATTTATATTGCTTAAATGAAATTCTTCAATGCCATCTTGCGAACTGTCATCGCACAAAAGTATTTCTGCCTGATTTGCATTTGCTAATGGAGGTAATTCAGCAACATCATAATCTCTTGATCTAAATTCTCCACAAGCATCAGTTACTTTAAAACTATAAATATCAGGACCTAAATTAGAGAAAATATTATTTGTTCCATTGTCTACGTGAAAATCAATACCATTTTTTTTTATAATTTCATAAGTATATGGAAGAACGCCGCCTTCAACAAATATTTGAACTTCAGAAACAGTTCCGTTGCAAGTAAGGCTTTTTAGACTTACAATTTCCGGATGTCCGATATAATCAAATTCGGCTAATATTTCGATGCAATCTTTTGTAGTTGCGGTTTGTCCGTTTTGTGTAGAAACAAAATTTTTTAAAATCCTAAAAGTTCCAGCATAAGCCAAACTATAATTAGTTATGTTGTTCGTAATTGCAAATGCGGTTGAAGTTGATGGCACATTGCCTTCGGTATAAGGGAGGTTTGTTTCAGGATGTCCCCAAGTATTTGTCAGCGGATTAAATTTTTGAAGCCAAAAATGCTCTACTGGAATGTTGCTCGTGTGGTTTAAAGTCAAGTCAAATGAACCGCAATGTGGCGTTATGCTATATTCATTTCGTGTGGTTTCATAGCCGATAATAATAGGATTAAAGATTGTTTCAATACCACATCCATTTCTTACTTTAACTGTATATCTTCCAGGAATCAACTCTGCCATCGTAAATCCGCTGGCAATATTGAACGAAACATCATAAGGTAAAGCTTGAGGAAATCCTTGAGGTGCCACAATTATTTCAACATGTTCAATACTTGTATTTCGTGCTCCGATAAATAAAGTTCCTTTCCCTATTTCGCAATCTCTTCCTGTCCCAAAAAACAGGCTGTAATCGGGAACGATTAAAACTTCTGCACGGTGAGAAGTGCCACAAGAATCTTCAAGTGCGATAATATAAGTTCCGGCAGGAATGTCGTCTAAAAGCAATTCGCCAACTGAGTTTATGAGGTGAGATATTGTATGTGGTATTGGGCTTGTATAATTAGCAGGTCCTGAGGTTATTATGGCGGATACAATTTGGCGGTTTGGAATTCTGATTCTTACATCTGCAGTTGTCGAACAGCCAGAAGTGGTCGTGATTCTTATTTCTGGATTGACTTGTATAGGAATGATTGTGTAAGTCGTTCTGTCAATTCTTCCGCAAAAATCTTTGATTTCAACAGTATATTCTCCTAATGGAACTGAAGCTGTAAGACTTGTATATTCGGTAAGCTCATCAGTAAACGGACCGGGATGCAAGGCATTGAAATCTGAAGGATTAAAACCGGCTGGAGCATTGATGAAGTTTACAGTATATGGAGGTACAAAATTTATAGGATTTAAAGTCAGGTAATATTTGTCACAGCTGGCAGATGAAGATCCAACCAAAGCCTGCATTATATTTGAATTTATTTGGTCGCTTATAGAATATTCGTTGCCACAGCCATCAATGACTTTTAGATTATACTGATAGTCTTGGGTTCCAACTGGTAAAACTTGTGAGATGTCTGCTGAAGCATTTGAACCTGAATTAATGGTGCCAGTGTAATCAACTGAGCCTCCGCTGGGCGGATAGGTGGTAAATTTATATTGCAAAGGGTATTTTAATGTTAAATTGCTTGAAGTGATAGTGTGCATTATTGTTACGCTATTGCAAGAAGGCAAATTTTCATTTGGATAATTAACATTGCTTATTTCTATACTAATGTCTTCTCTAAAAATTGTTCTTGTCTGTACAAAAGCTTCTCCACAATTATCATAAACCCTGATTCTGTAAATTCCTTCCGAAAGATTGTTAAATTGATTTGTGGCTTGCGGAGGCCGTGTTATTGGGCCAGACATAATTTCATAAGAAACTGCATTTCCAGAAATAATACTTATAGAAATGCTTGCATCATTGCCGCAAACAGCATCAGTGCTTGTAAGTTGGTAATCTAAATAAATTGTATTGTCATTTATGGTTATCTCTGCCGTCTGTGCGCTTGATCCAGCACTATTTGTTTGAGTAGCAATTATTCTATAAGTTCCATTTGAAAGACCGCCAACAAAGTTTGTAGAAAGATTAGTTACAAGTGTTGCAGTGTCGGGAAGTTTGTAGACTTTAAAATTCATCGAAACTCCCGGAGCCGTGTTTGATACATTGAAAGTCAGAGATCCATTGCCAGGACAGCTTTCATCGGTTTTAGTAACTTGAAATATGAAATCTGGAAGTTGCGCTTTTCCGCTAAAGCTTGATAGCAGAATAAAAATAAATAAGAACTTTATTCCAATTTTATAATAAAATAGGAAAGGTTGTAAATTAATGTATTTTAGTTTTTTTTTCACTTTCCGCTGTTTAGTTAATTTATTATGTTTTTTACAGATAAATTATGATAAAAACAACAAATTTTTTTTCAATGGTTTAAATATAGTAAATTTTACAAATTATAAGTTTTTTGAAGCTTAAGTTTTTTTTGTTTATACATAAATATTATTAGACGATTATTATATATTGACTATCAAAAGTTTGTCAATAAAAACGGTTGTAAAATATTTTGCAGATTAAAAAAATAGTATTAATTTTGCAGTCCTTTTGGCGGTCAGCGTTTCCATTAGGAATCAAATATTTAAGTAAAACAACTTCTGTTTTTCTTACCGCATCGAGAAACGCAAAGAAACACAGAATACAAATTTTAATCAGAACAGATGTCTGAACAAACAAAAACACAAGCGGAATTTTTAGAGAACTTTAACTGGCATAACTTCCAAGAAGGTATTGATGCTGTTGACGAAAAAAACTTGCAAGAATTTGAGGAATTAGTTGCTAAAACTTTTATCTCAACTGATCAAGAAGAAGTAGTTGAAGGTGTGGTAGTTAGAATCACTGACAGAGATGCAATCGTTGATATCAACGCTAAATCTGAAGGTGTTATTTCTTTAAACGAATTTCGTTACAATCCAAACTTAAAAGTAGGTGACAAAGTAGAAGTATTAATTGACGTTCGTGAGGACAAAACAGGTCAATTGGTTCTTTCTCACAGAAAAGCACGTACTATCAAAGCTTGGGACAGAGTTATTTCTGCTAATGAAACTGGAGAAATCGTTAATGGTTTCGTAAAATGCAGAACTAAAGGTGGTATGATCGTTGACGTTTTTGGTATCGAGGCTTTCTTGCCAGGATCTCAAATCGACGTGAAACCAATCAGAGATTACGATCAGTATGTAAACAAAATGATGGAATTCAAAGTTGTGAAAATCAACCACGAATTTAAAAATGTTGTTGTTTCTCATAAAGCGCTTATCGAAGCTGATATTGAAGTACAGAAAAAAGAAATCATCGGTCAATTAGAAAAAGGACAAGTATTAGAAGGTGTTGTTAAAAACATTACTTCTTATGGTGTGTTTATTGACCTTGGTGGTGTTGATGGATTAATCCACATTACTGACCTTTCTTGGTCAAGAATCAACCATCCAAGTGAAGTTCTTGAATTAGACCAAAAATTAAATGTTGTAATCCTTGATTTCGATGATGAGAAAACAAGAATCCAACTTGGTTTAAAACAATTAAACGCTCACCCATGGGATGCTTTGAGCGCTGACTTAAAAGTTGGTGACAAAGTAAAAGGTAAAGTAGTTGTAATCGCTGATTACGGTGCTTTCATCGAGGTTGCTGAAGGTGTTGAAGGTTTGATCCACGTTTCTGAAATGTCATGGTCGACTCACTTGAGAAGTGCTCAAGATTTCGTGAAAGTTGGTGATGAAGTAGAAGCTGTTATCTTAACTTTGGATAGAGACGATCGTAAGATGTCATTAGGTATCAAACAATTATCTCAAGATCCATGGACTGATATCACTTCTAAATACCCAGTTGGTTCTAAACACACAGGTATCGTTAGAAACTTTACAAACTTTGGAGTTTTCGTAGAACTTGAAGAAGGAATTGATGGATTAATCTACATTTCTGATCTTTCTTGGACTAAGAAAATCAAACACCCATCTGAATTTGTAAGCGTTGGTGAAAAACTTGACGTTGTAGTATTAGAATTAGATGTTGACGGACGTAAATTATCTTTAGGTCACAAACAAACTACTGCTAATCCTTGGGATAAATATGAGGATTCATTCGCTGTTGGAACTATTCACAACGGAGAAATCTCTGAAATTGTTGACAAAGGAGCTACTGTAGAATTTGGTGATGATATCGTTGCTTTCATTCCAACTCGTCACCTTGAAAAAGAAGACGGTAAAAAATTGAAAAAAGGCGATACTGCTGACTTCAAAGTTATCGAGTTTAACAAAGAATTCAAAAGAGTAGTAGCATCTCACACTGCAATCTTCCGTGAAGAAGAAGAGAAAAATGTGAAAGCTGCAACTGAGAATAACAACAATTCATCTTCAAACAGTAATAATGCTGCTGCATCTACTTTAGGAGATAATAATGATATTCTTGCTGAATTAAAAGCTAAAATGGAAAAAGGAGGAAACTAATTCCTGATCTTTTTTAAATATGAAAAGCCTCGCAGAAATGTGAGGCTTTTTTTTGTTATTAAATGTTTAAGTTTCGAAATTTTGTTTAAATTTGGAAACCTGAAACTAAATGGATTTTATTCTAAACGAATAATTTAAAAATCAATTATGAAAACTATAAAAAATCTAGCTCTTGTATTCGCATTATTATTAAGTGTCGCATCTTTTGCTCAAAAATCTAAAATTGCATTTGGAAAATCTACAATGGATCCTTCAAAAACAATTTTAGAAAATCTTGCAAAATCTAAAGAATACTCTTCTTTTGATAAAACTTTGAAAAATGCTGAATATATCCAATATTTAAACGAAGGACAGGAATTTACAATTTTGGCACCGACAAATGAAGCTTTTGCTAAAAACGCTACAGTTTTAGAAGAAATGACAGATCCTAAAAATGTATTTATAGCTAAAGACTTTGTTGCTTATCATATTATACAAGGAAAATGGTATATTTCTGATTTTGGAAAATTAATCAGAGAAGGTGATGGCAAAGGAGAAATTAAAACTGTTGATGGCGATATTCTTGCTATTACTTGGGAAAATAATAATTACTATTTTACTGATAAAAACGGTAGAAAAGCAAAATTAATATTATCTGATGCTATTCAATCTAATGGAATTTTACATGGAATTGATACAGTTTTTTCCGCAAAATAATTTTAAATATTTCTTATAAATACAAAGCCTTGCACATGTGTAAGGCTTTTTTTATTGCCAAAATTTTAATTAATTGAAACCAACTTAATTTTATTCACGTAAATGCTTTTATAAACTTTAAAAAATCAATTATTATGAAAACCACCAAAATTTTATCAATGGTATTTGCAACTTTTCTACTCATGAGCGGAACTTCTGCTTTTGCACAAAAAGAAAAAACAGTTATGGTTGGAGGTGCCGCTATGTATCCTTCAAAAAATATTGTCGAAAATGCTGTTAACTCAAAAGATCATACAACTTTGGTTGCGGCAGTAAAAGCAGCAGGTTTAGTTGAAACATTACAAGGAAAAGGACCATTTACTGTTTTTGCACCTACAAACGAAGCTTTTAATAAATTGCCAAAGGGAACCGTAGAAACCTTATTGAAGCCTGAGAATAAAAAAATGTTGCAATCTGTTTTGACCTATCACGTCGTAGCGGGAAAGATGAATTCTTCGGATATTGCAAAGGCTATCAAAGCAGGAAATGGAAAGGCAGTTCTAACAACTGTGCAAGGTGGAAAATTAACCGCCTGGATGGAAGGTAAAAACTTATATATAACTGACGAAAACGGAGCAAAAGCAAAAGTTACAATTGCTGATGTTAATCAATCTAATGGTGTGATTCATGTAATTGATGGCGTTGTGACTCCAAAAGCATAATTTTTTTGAGAAAAAGAGAATTATATTTGATTACACTAGTAAATGAAAAATCCCGATACTATCGGGATTTTTCTATTTACAAACTATGATTTATTATCTCAAAGTTGCTCCTAATTCTGTATTAAAATTATTTTGTAACTTATTCATGATTTTATCTATTTGAACATCTGTCAAAGTTTTTGAATTATCTTGGATAACAAAGCTTACAGCGTAAGATTTCTTACCTTCCGGAAGATTTTTTCCTTCATAAACATCAAAAAGATTAATATCTTTTAATAGAGATTTTTCGGTTTGACGAGCAACATTGTAAATGGAATCAAAACCTACTGAATTATCAACCAATAATGCCAAATCTCTTCGAACTTCTGGATATTTTGGAATTTCATTAAATTTGATTTTATTTGAAATTAATTTTAAAACTAAATTCCAATTGAAATCAGCAAATAGCACTTCTTGCTTGATTCCGAAATGTTTTAAGATTGATTTTTTTACAGTTCCTAACTCTACGAGAATATCATTTCCAACTGCAATTGCGATTCCTTCAGCAAATACATCAGATTGGACAGGTCTATTATTTGTTTTTTCAATTCCAAGTCTAGATAAAATTGCTGAAATATATCCTTTGAACAAAAAGAAATCTGATGGTTTTTGGGTTGTTGTCCAGCTTTCGTCTAAACGATTTCCTGTTGTGAATAAAGTTAAATGCTTTTTTTCATCAAATCCAGAAGGCATTTTATGGTATGATTTTCCGAATTCAAATAATTGTAAGTCTGAATTTCTTCTGTTGATATTGTAAGAAACGGCTTCTAGACCTGAAAATAACAAAGATTGTCTCATTGCTGATAAATCATTGCTCAACGGATTCATAATTAAAACATTGAATTCCTCTTTTAGCATTTCTGACAACTGAACATATTCTGGCGTTGTCAATGAATTCGCCATCATTTCATGAAATCCTTGCGAGTTTAACTGGGTTGCAATTATATTTTGAACTTTATAATCTTCAGTTCTTGCAGAATTTGAGACAGTAGCGTTGAATTTCTTTGTAAAATTGATATTATTGTAGCCGTAAACTCTTAAAATTTCTTCGATAACGTCAATTTCCCTTTGAACATCAACACGATAGGAAGGAATTACTAACCCTAAACCAGCATCAGAAACACTATTAACTTTAATATCTAAAGAAACCAAAATCTTCTTGATTGTTTCTTTTGGCAATTCCTGACCAATAATTTTTGTAGCTTTTTCGAAGTTCAGAAACACTGGAAAATCTTCCATTTTCTTTGGATAAATATCAACAATGTCAGATGTGATTTCTCCTCCAGCAACTTCTTGAATCAATAAAGCAGCACGTTTTAGGGCGTATTCTGTAATTGTTGGATCAATTCCTCTTTCAAATCTAAAAGATGCATCAGTGCTCAAAGTATGTCTTTTGGCGGATTTCCTGACAGAAACTGGATTGAAATAAGCGCTTTCTAAGAAAATATCTGTCGTGTTTTCTGAAACTCCAGAATTTTTTCCACCAAAAACACCAGCAATACACATTGGTCCGTTTTCATCGCAAATCATTAAATCTTCTCCATGAAGCGTTCTTTCAACGTCATCAAGTGTTGTAAATTTTGTTCCAGCTTCAACGGTTTTTACGACGATTTTGTTTCCCTTGATTTTTGAAGCGTCAAAAGCATGAAGTGGCTGTCCTAATTCATGTAGGACATAATTAGTAACGTCAACAATATTATTTTTTGGAGTTAATCCAATAGATTTCAATCTGTTTTGTAGCCATTCTGGAGATTCTTTTACGGCAATTCCAGAAATTGTCACACCGCAATATCTTGGCGCTAATTTAGAATCTTCTACTTTAATGTCTATTTTTAAGGTTCTTTTGTCAACTCTGAAATTGCTGACAGAAGGTGTAATCAATTCTGTGTGAACATTTTTTTGAAGCATTCCGGCTCTTAGATCACGTGCAACACCAAGATGGCTCATGGCATCGGCACGATTTGGCGTTAATCCGATTTCAAAAACTTCATCATTTTCAATATTGAAAACTTTTGAAGCTGGAGTTCCAGGTTCGTATTTTTCATCAAGAATCATGATTCCGTCATGACCTGTTCCAAGACCCAATTCGTCTTCGGCACAAATCATTCCGTGGCTTTCTTGGTCTCTTATTTTTCCTTTTTTGATTTGAAAAGCTGTTCCGTCTTTGTCATATAAAGTAGTTCCGATTGTAGCGACTGGCACTTTTTGCCCAGCAGCCACATTAGTTGCACCACACACTATTTGAACTGGAGTTCCAGTTCCTAAATCTATGGTTGTTACTTTTAAACGATCGGCATTTGGATGTTGTACGCAAGTCAAAACATGGCCAACAACAATTCCTTCAAGTCCACCTTTAACGGATTGGTATTTGTCAACGCCTTCTACTTCAAGACCTAAATCGGTTAGTAAAGCTGCAGTTTCTTCTGATTTCCAGTCGGTTTTGATGAATTGTTTAAGCCAATTATATGAAATTCTCATTGCTGTTTTGGTGTTATTTTTCGTAAGTCTGCAAAGATAGGATTTTTTGATTTTTTTAAAGAATTTTAAGCGGTGATTATTGGTTTAGAATAAAAGTTTTTTTGACAATGTTTATCGGCAATATTGGTCCAGAAGTAAAAAGAATGCCTGTCGTTTTTAACTAGCCCCGATGTCACAAAATATCCTTTTGTTCTGGGGTTCAGAACAAAAGATATTTGTGGACAGCGGGAAAATGGTTTAAAAAAAGCAAAGAGTTTGGCTCAAAATAGTTATAGCAATCGTTTTCGAAATTGGTTCTTAAAATAATACTTGCCTGATTTTTATTTGGATAACTATTTATTCGTAATTTTGTTCTCTTTTAAAATAAACTTTCCGTGGGAAAACATATTCACAAACTATCAGCAGCTGGCTTGTTAGTTACTTTAGGAATTATTTTTGGAGATATTGGAACTTCTCCATTATACGTTTTAAAAGCCATAGTTGGGGATGACCCGATTGTTTCAAGGGATATTATTGGAGCGATTTCCGCCATTTTTTGGACATTGACTTTGCAAACGACCGTGAAATATGTAATTATCACGCTTCGTGCTGATAATAAAGGAGAAGGTGGAATTTTTTCGCTATATACTTTAATTAGAAAGACTAAGGTAAAATGGTTGCTTTTTCCTGCAATTATAGGTGGGAGTACGCTTTTAGCGGATGGAATTATTACGCCTCCAGTAACCGTCTCTTCAGCAATAGAAGGGCTTCGCGTTATGAACCCTGATATTCCTACGATTCCAATTGTTATTGCAATTATCACTGTTTTGTTTGGACTTCAGCAATTTGGAACTAAACTTATTGGTAAGTTTTTTGGACCCGTAATGTTTTTGTGGTTTTCGATGCTTGGTGTTTTAGGATTTATTCAATTGCAATATAATTTAGATGTATTTTCTGCGCTAAATCCTTACCACGCTTATGAACTTTTGATGAATCACAAACAAGGATTTTTAATTCTTGGTGCTGTATTTCTATGTACAACAGGTGCTGAAGCTTTATATTCTGACCTTGGACACTGCGGAAAATCAAATATTAGAGTGAGCTGGATTTTTGTGAAAACAATGCTTTTACTGAACTATTTTGGACAAGGAGCTTGGTTGATTTCTCATGAAGGACAGACTTTAAAATCTATAAATGTTATCAATCCGTTTTATGCAATCATGCCAGATTGGTTTTTGCCTTTCGGAATTGGATTAGCGACTTTAGCGGCCGTTGTTGCCAGCCAGGCGATGATTTCTGGTTCATTTACTTTGATAAATGAAGCTATTCGTTTGAATTTTTGGCCAAAAGTTAAAATTAAATATCCAACAGAATTAAAAGGACAATTATATATTCCGTCATTGAACTGGATGCTTTGGGGTGGTTGTGTTTTAGTTGTTTTGTATTTTAGAGAATCTTCTGAAATGGAAGCAGCTTATGGTTTAGCAATTGTCATGACGATGTTGATGACAACTTCATTGTTGAATTTTTATTTGATATTAAAAAGATACAATAAATTTTTTATTACGATTTTTATAAGTGTTTATCTTGTAATAGAAGTTTCCTTCTTGATTGCAAATTTGCATAAATTTATGGATGGTGGCTACATTACATTGCTGATTGCCATGCTTTTGATGGCAACAATGTTCACTTGGTATTTTGCTAGAAAGATCAGAAATCGTTATTTAGTTTTTGTAAAATTATCAGATTATTTACCAGTTTTAGAAGATTTGAGCCATGACGAAAGTGTTCCAAAATATGCCACAAACTTGGTTTATTTAACAAGTGCGGATCACAGAACTGAAATTGAATCAAAAATTATGTATTCGATTTTAAATAAACAACCAAAACGTGCTGATATTTACTGGTTTGTACACGTTCATGTTGTTGATGAGCCTTACACGATGGAATATCGCGTGAATGAATTTATTCACGATGACGTAATTCGAATTGACTTTAGATTAGGATTTAGAGTTGCACCAAGAATAAGCTTGATGTTCAAGAAAGTAGTGGAAGATATGGTCAAAAATAAGGAGGTTGATGTCACAAGTCGTTATGCTTCATTAAATAAAAATAATATTATTGGTGACTTCCGATTTATTTTAATTGAAAAATTTATCTCATATGATAATGACCTTCCTTTCTATGAAAAATGGATTTTAGATTCTTATAACATCTTGAAAAAGATGGGACTTTCAGAAGAAAAAGCCTTTGGATTGGATTCGAGCTCGGTTACAATTGAATCTTTCCCGCTATTAATTACGGCACCGAAAGAGATTTGCTTGACAAGAGTAGATTAATAATATTTTAGATATAAAAAAGGTCGGAACTAAATTAGTTCCGACCTTTTTTATTTTATAGAAATTGAAAATTAGTAAATTAATTCTTCTACATTTTTCTGAATATTTTCGGCTATTTTCTTCGTAGGCAAATCATTTGGATCATAACCAAAAGGATCTTCAATTTCTTCTGCAATAAGTTCCAAACTAGCCAAGACATAGAAAATAAAAACTACTACTGGAACTACATAATAACCTAATTGAAAAACATATCCAAAAGGCAAACTCAATACATAAGTAAAAATGAATTTCTTAATAAAAGCACTGTAAGAGTAGGGAATAGGCGTGTTTTTTATTCTTTCGCAAGCGCCGCAAATATCTGTAAATGATTGAATTTCTGCATTTAAAATTATCAATTGGTCACCGCTAATTTTCTTTTCTAAATATAATTCATTGATTTTTTGCATCATTGTTTTTGCAATCTGATTTGGTTTGTGCTTGTAATGATCTTGTGATAAAGTTTTATCATCAAAAAGTTCATGACTGATACTTTCCATTTTTAAATGTAAATTCAAAACAGAAGCGTAAGCAGGAATTATCTTTTTGAAAAAATCTTTATCTTCTTTGTCTTTTAACATCACAGCAAGTTTTATGGCTAAATTTCGACTATTATTAACCAAACCACCCCAAAGTTTTCGGCCTTCCCACCAGCGATCATACGCTGTATTTGTTCTGAAAACTAACAGCAAAGAAATCACAAAACCCAACATGCTGTGCATAATTGTAATATTCTTGACGTGGCTTCCTGATGATAATTGCCAATATTCAAGTTCAAGATAAGCTACACCTGCTGAATAAACGCCAATTCCAATCATTACAGGAAAAAGTTTGCGAAAAGTATCTCCTTTATGGAAATTAAAAATGAATGAAAACCATTCTTTAGGATTATATGAAATCATTTTTTTATTTGGTTTATGGTTTTAGGCACACGTCCAAGGCTCAAATTGTGTTCAAAGATTGTCACCCTGAACCCTATGTCTTTTCCCTTTAACTAGCTGATATAATTCCAGATATTTTGTTTTTTTGACATTTCTATGAAAATCTGGCGCATTTGTAAATGTTCCGGTTTTGTCATGGAGGAATCTTCTTTTAATAATTTAATAGCATGATGTCTCGCTAATTGTAAAATTTCTTTATCTTTCACGATGTCTGCAATTTTTAGATTTAATACACCACTTTGCTGTGTTCCCATCAAATCACCTGGACCGCGAAGTTTTAAATCTACTTCGGCAATTTCAAAACCATCATTCGTTCTTGTCATTGTTTCCATTCTAATTTTGCTGTCGTTACTTAATTTATGGCTCGTCATCAAAATACAATAACTTTGTTCAGCGCCACGACCTACACGACCGCGAAGCTGATGAAGCTGTGATAATCCAAAACGTTCAGCACTTTCAATAATCATAACACTCGCATTCGGAACATTCACACCAACTTCAATAACGGTTGTCGCAACCATAATATTGGTCTTTCCTTGTGAAAATCGTTGCATTTCTGAATCTTTTTCCGCTGGTTTCATTTTTCCGTGAACGATACTTACGCTGTATTTTGGCAAAGGAAAATCTCTGGAAATACTTTCATAGCCATCCATCAAATCTTTATAATCCATTTTTTCGGAAACATCAATTAGCGGATAAACGATATAAATTTGTCGCCCTTTTTCAATTTCATCACGTATGAATTTCCAAACTTTTAAGCGATTACCGTCAAAACGATGTACGGTTTGAATTGGTTTTCTACCTGGAGGTAATTCGTCAATTACAGAAATATCCAAATCTCCATATAAACTCATCGCCAAAGTTCTAGGAATTGGCGTCGCAGTCATAACCAAAACATGTGGCGGAATTTCATTTTTTTTCCAAAGTTTTGATCGCTGTTCGACACCAAATCGATGCTGTTCGTCGATAATAGCCAATCCTAAATTATGAAATTTTACTTTATCTTCCAACAGAGCATGCGTTCCAATAATAATATGGAGTTTCCCATTTTCAAGCTCTTCATGAATAATTCTTCGATCTGCAATTTTAGTTGAACCAGTCAATATTTTAATATTGATATTCAATGGTTTTGCTAATTCGGTTAAACCTACAAAATGCTGATTAGCAAGAATTTCTGTAGGGGCCATCAAACACGCTTGAAAGCCATTATCTAAAGCCAGAAGCATGCTCATTAAAGCAACAATCGTTTTTCCAGAACCAACATCTCCTTGCAAAAGGCGATTCATTTGTGCCGGATTTCCCATGTCATTTCTGATTTCTTTCAATACTCTTTTTTGTGCATTTGTAAGATCAAATGGAAGATAATTGCTATAAAATTCATTAAAATATTGGCCGACTTTATCAAAAGCATGTCCTTTGATTTTATTTTTTCGGATAAGATTTTTGGTAATAAGTTGCAATTGGATATAAAACAATTCCTCAAATTTCAAGCGAAATTGTGCCTTCGCCAACAAATCTTGACTTTTCGGGAAATGAATATTAAACAAAGCCACATTTTTCGGAATCAGTTTCAATTCTTCCAAGAGATAAATTGGCAAAGTTTCTACAAATAATGAATGTGTTTCAACAAAAAGCTGTTGCATTAATTTGTTTACAACACGATTTGAAATGCCTCTCTGTGTTAATTTTTCAGTTGAAGGATAAACTGGTTGCATCGCAGAACGCAGATTTTGCTCGTGTTCAGCAAGCAATTCCATTTCAGGATGTGCCATATTGTATTGATTGTTGAAAGAGGTACATTTTCCAAAAATCACATAAATAGTATTTACTTTTAAATTTTCACGAATCCATTTTTGGCCTTGAAACCAAACTAATTCCATTTCGCCAGTTTCATCAACAAAAGTAGCAACAAGACGTTTTCCCTTTTTTTGCTCGACCGTTTTTATATGAATAATTCTTCCGACAATTTGAACTTCTGCAGTAGTATTTTGAAGCTCATTTATTTTATAATATCGAGTTCTATCAATGTATCTATTTGGATATAAATTGATTAGGTCGATGTATTTATAAATACCCAATTCCTTCCGAAAGAGTTCGCCACGAGCTGGGCCAACACCTTTTAGATATTCTATTGGAGTTTCTAATAAATTGTTTTGCATTGATAAAATAAAACACGAATATACTCCAATAATTGAAAAAAATAAAACGCTTTACTTGATTAATCAGGTCTAAGCCAATTTTTCATCCTAGGAAAAGCTAATTTTTCATTTTCAGAAATTTCATCATTCGGATAAGCCATTTTTAGCCATTGCAAAAGTGGCAAACCCATATAAATTCCATTTGAGAAATTTTCAATGTACCAATCGGAACTATTTTTGTAACCATTTGGATGAAAAACAAAATTCGGGGGTAATTCTAAATAAGAAAGTGCAGCAAACGACCATAATATTGAAGCGATTTCATCACCCTGAGTTGGCCATTCAGAAGGCATTTTAGTTGTACCAATTTGTTTTCTGTCGTCGGTAGAAGTTACAGCAATATGTCCGGCTTCATGTAAAATGTCGCCAGGATATTTAAGTTTTGTGTAATCAACGATTATTTGATTTTTTTCAATGGTCAAGCCTGGTAGAAATGTTGATTCAGGTAATTCTTTTTCAACTACTTGAATTCCGATTTCTTCTAAAAATTGTATAACTTTTTTGATTTGAATTTCATTTTCCATTTCTTAGTAGATTGATAATGAATATTGTTTCTGTAAAGTTATATAAAAATGTAAGTTTATTTTTAGGATAGCAGAAATTTTTTCAAATCGTCATAATTGCTAATTTTGAAACTTTTTTTTTCTTTATCCAAAACGCTTTCAATCTGTTTCGGAATCGGAAGTTTTACTGAAAGAATAGCTTCAACCGAATCAGAAAATTTAATAGGATGCGCAGTTTCTAGAAATATTCCGATAGAATTGGAATTATTTTCTAATTCTTTTTTCAATCCTAAATAACCTACAGCTCCGTGTGGTTCTGCAATATATTTTGATTTTTTATAAATTTTTAAAATAGCTTTTTCAGTTTCGGCATCCGAAAAAGAATACGAAGAAAAATCACTTTTAAAATTCTCCAAATCATTTCCATAAAGTTCTTGAATTCGAATAAAATTACTCGGATTTCCAACATCCATCGCATTTGAAATTGTTGCTTTTGAAGGTTTTGGATTGTATTTTCCACTTTTTAAAAATTCGGGAACTGTATCATTGATATTTGTTGAAGCTACGAAATGTTGAATTGGCAAGCCTAATTTCTTAGCTAAAATTCCGGCACAAATATTTCCAAAATTCCCACTCGGGCACGAAATTACCAACGGCTTATTTTCTTTTTTCAATTCTTTGTAAGCAAAGAAAAAGTAAAACATCTGTGGCAACCAACGCGCAATATTAATCGAATTGGCCGAAGTCAGGTTTTTAAATTTTAAATCATTATCTAAAAAAGCTTTTTTGACCATATCTTGGCAATCGTCAAAAGTGCCATCAACTTCAAGAGCGGTAATGTTCTGACCTAAAGTTGTCAACTGTTTTTCTTGAATATCGCTGACTTTTCCACTTGGATATAGAATTACGACTTCGACACCTTTTACGCTAAGAAAACCGCTTGCGACAGCACCGCCAGTGTCACCCGAAGTTGCAACCAAAACCGTATTTTTTAGTTCTTTTCCTTTGTTGAAATAAGCCAAACATCTCGACATAAATCGTGCGCCTACATCTTTAAAAGCCATCGTCGGGCCATGAAATAATTCTAACGAATAAATATTTTCTTCGACTTTTACCAATGGAAAATCGAACGACAACGTTGTTGCAATTATTTGGCGTAATTCTTTTTCAGAAATTTCATTCCCAACGAATTGTTTGATTACTTCAAAAGCGATTTCTCCGTTAGAAAGATTTTCAATCGAATCAAAAAAGCTTTCTGACAATTTTGAAATGCTTTCTGGAAAATACAAACCTTTATCTGGCGCCAATCCTTGAATAACGGCTTCTTGAAAACTTACTTTTTGCGCCTTTCTATTTAAACTGTAATAATTCATCTGGATTTAAGATTTTTGATTTAAGATTTATGAACGCACTGAATCTTAAAATTTGCGGTTATTTATATAATTTTTATCCCGTCAGAATTTACTTTTGAAACGTGAATTTCATAGTGCAAATTCATTTCTTCGTAAACTTTGCTCATTGCTTTTGCGACTTTTTCAGCCGTTTCTTTTCCTTTGCTCAAGGCGAAAATCGAAGGTCCAGAACCTGAAATTCCCCCGCCCAAAGCACCGTTTTCTATCGCTTTTTGTTTGACCAAATCAAACTTCGGAATCAAAACGCTTCGCAAAGGTTCTACAATTTCGTCATTTAAAGATCTTCCTATTAAATCATAGTCATTTGTGTATAATCCACTGATCAAACCGCCGAGATTTCCGCATTGGATTACGGCTTGTTTCAGCGTCACGTTTTGCTTCAAAACTGATCTTGCATCTGAAGTTTTCAATTCAATTTGTGGATGAATTATCGTCGCATACAATTCTTCAGGACTTTTAATTTTAATAATATCCAAAGGATTGTAGCTTCTGACCAAAACAAAACCACCAAGTAGCGCAGGAGCGACGTTGTCTGCGTGCGCACTTCCGCTAGCTAATTTTTCGCCTTCCATTGCAAATGGAATTAAATCTTTTGTGGAAAATGGACTTCCTAATAATTCATTTATTCCAAAAACGGCTCCGGCAGAACTCGCGGCGGAACTTCCAATACCACTTCCGGCTTTTATTTTTTTATAGATTTCAATTTCAAATCCGAAGTTTAAATTTAAACAGGAAATCATTGCTAAAGCTGCAACTCCGGCTACATTTTTTTCAGTTTCTAAGGGCAAATCTGCTCCGATAATTTTCGTGATTTTTATTCCTTTTTCGGAAGTTTTTCGGATAATCATTTCGTCGCCGACATTGTCAAGGCACAAACCTAAAACGTCAAATCCACAGGAAAGATTGGCAATTGTTGCAGGGCAAAAAAGTTTTATTTCAGTCATGTTTGAGTCATAAAGTTGTAAAGTCTAAAGTTTTAAAGTCTCAATGTTTGAAGTGTCGTTGCACTCTATACTTTCGACTTTAAGACTTTTGACTAATTATTTAATTATTTCCAATTCTGATTACGTCAGCAAAAATTCCTGAAGCAGTAACTTCAGCGCCGGCACCAGCGCCTTTTATCAGCAACGGCTGGTCAACATAACGGTTTGTGTAAAACAAAACGATGTTGTCTTTTCCTTCCAAATTATAAAAAGGATGGTCTTTTGGAATAAATTGCAGACTGACATTTGCTTTTCCGTCGATAAATTCTGCCACATATTTCAATCGGCAATCTTTTGATTTTGCTTCTGCCAAAATAGTTTCGAAATGAGTAGCATTTGTTTTTAAAGATTCAAAGAAATCTTTAACAGAAGTTGTTTCCAGACATTCTTTCGGCAAAAATGACTTGTTTTCAATCGCATCAATTTCCATTTCATAATTGCTTTCTCTTATTAAAATCAAAATCTTTCGCATCACATCGACACCGCTCAAATCGATTTTTGGGTCGGGTTCAGTGTAGCCTTCTTTTTGCGCTTGTTTTACAACATCATAAAAAGAATTTTCTTCGTTGAAATTATTGAAAATAAAGTTCAAACTTCCTGATAAAACCGCTTGAATTTTATTGACTTTATCTCCAGAAGCAACTAGGTTTTTCAAAGTATCAATAATTGGCAAACCTGCGCCAACATTAGTTTCAAACAAAAACGGAGCATTGTATTTTCGTGATAATTTCTTTAGATTTAAATAATTTTCAAAAGCGGAAGAACACGCAATTTTGTTGCAAGTCACCACGGCAATATTTTGTTTTAAATAATGTTCGTAAGTTTGAGAAATTTCTTGATTGGCGGTCACATCTACAAAAACGCTGTTGCGTAAATTCAATGATTTTACTTTAGAAATAAATTCGTCTTTGTTAGCAATTTCTCCAGAATTTAAAATAGATTTCCAATCATTTAAAGCAATTCCCTCTTCGTCAAAATACATTTTTCTAGAGTTGGAAAGCGCAATAACTCTTGGATTTATCTGAAGATTTTCGCGTAAGTATTTCTGTTGTTGGTGGATTTGGTCAACGAATTTTTCGCCAACGTTTCCAACGCCCATTACAAAAAGGTTCAGTTGTTTGATATCATCTTCAAAGAATTTTTCATGCAAAGAATTAAGTGCCTTTTTAACATCTTTTTGCATAATTACGGCAGAAATATTGCGTTCAGAAGCACCTTGAGCAATCGCTCTGATGTTGACGTTATTTTTTCCTAAAGTACTGAACATCTTGCCACTTAATCCTTGATGATTTTTCATATTTTCGCCAACAACTGCAATAATTGACAGATTAATTTCTACCAAACATGGCTCAATTTTCTTTTGAGAGATTTCAAATTCAAAAGCAGCATCAATGGCAATCTTGGCATTTTCAGCATCAGCATCTAAAATTCCAAAGCAAATGGAATGTTCTGAAGAAGCTTGTGTGATGAAAATCACGTTGATATTTTCTTTGGATAAAACTTCAAAAAGACGTTTTGAATAACCTGCAACCCCCACAATTCCGGAACCTTCAATAGTGAAAAGCGAAATATTTTCAATGTGTGAAATTCCTTTTATTGGATTTCCGTTTGGAAAAACTTCCGAAGAAATTAATGTTCCATCTAATTCTGGTTCAAAAGTATTTTTAATTAAAATTAGGATGTTTTTGTTTAAAACAGGCTGGATTGTTGGCGGATAAAGCACTTTTGCACCAAAATGTGACAATTCCATGGCTTCTTGGTATGTAATTTTTTCGATGGATTGTGCTTGGTTTACAATTCTCGGATTTGCTGTAAACATTCCGTTGACATCGGTCCAAATTTCTAAAATTGAAGCGTCAATTGCTCCGGCGATAATTGCGGCTGTGTAATCAGAACCGCCTCGGCCTAAAGTAGTTGTGTGACCATCGATAGAATTTGCAATAAATCCGGGAAGAATTACGATTTGGGATTTATCATTATGAAAAAAAGCAGCAACCGATTTATTTGTGATTGTGAAATCTACAACCGCTTTTCCGAAGTGTTTGTTTGTGATAATTAATTCACGGCTGTCTTTAAAACTTGAATTCGGAATTTTCTGTTTTACAGCTTCCGAAATAATGTAGGAGGAAAGCAATTCGCCAAAACTCAGAATGGCATCCGAAGAACGATTTGATAATTCTCCAAGTAAAAAACAGCCGTCAAGCAAGGTTTCCAGATGATTCAGCATTCTTTTGACTTGGCTTAAAATGGCGCTTTGGTCATTAATTGGAATCAATTCTTTTGTCGCTTCGATATGTCTTTCTTCAATAATCTGAAGGATTTCTTTGTATCTTATATCTTTTGAAGAAGCCAGATTTGAAGCTTCTAAAAGCAAGTCGGTTACTTTTCCAAAAGCAGAAACAACAACCGCTAACGGTTCTTTTTCTCGCTCTAAAATTGATATAACTTGCCTTATATTATTGGCGTTGCTCACGGATGAACCTCCAAATTTTAATACTTTCATTTTGATGTTTTTGGTGATGGATAAATGCGTTTACTTCTGTTTTATGCAAACAAAAAATAGGATGGGATAATATTTGAAATGAAACCCCTAAGGGGTTGTAGTTGTAGCAACAGAAGTTACAGCTGTAGTTGCTGTAAATGTAGAAGTAGTATTTCCGTTGCCTAGAATCATAAGTATTATAATCTTGATATCAAATGTAATACATTGCATTATTAAATAAAAATTAAGAAATATTTTTGCGAATAATTTTATTTTAACAATATTATTGTGAATTATTATCTTTTTAAATTCAGAAAATTGATGATTAATTAAAATTTGCTAAAAAAGAAGTCATAATGTTATCCACAAAAGTTGCTTTTTTGATAGTATTTGCTGAATTTTGAAGTCCAATAATTACAAGCAAATATGGACAATACTCATTATATAAGTGCAGAATTACTTTCTATTGAAAATTTAGAAGAAATTATAAATCATCATAAAACGTTGGCTTTATCAGAAGAAGCGAAGGTGAATATCCAAAAATGTCGTGATTATCTCGATAAAAAAATGGAGTCGCACGAAGAGCCAATTTACGGAATAAACACTGGTTTTGGTTCGTTATACAACATAAAAATTTCTAACGAAAATCTTACCAAACTACAAGAAAACCTAATGAAATCGCACGCTTGCGGCACAGGTGCGGAAGTTTCTAGTGAGATTGTAAAAATGATGCTTTTGCTAAAAATACAGTCTTTAAGTTATGGATATTCTGGTGTTCAATTGGAAACTGTGGAACGTTTGATTGATTTTTATAATAATGAAGTTTATCCGGTAGTTTATGAATTGGGTTCGCTTGGCGCTTCGGGAGATTTGGCACCGTTGGCACATTTGTCTTTGCCATTGATTGGTGAAGGTGAAGTGTATTTTGATGGAAAAAAACAACAAGCAATTGCGGTTTTAAATCATTTTGGATGGAGTCCGATTACTTTGAAATCAAAAGAAGGTTTGGCGTTGTTGAACGGAACGCAATTTATGAACGCTTTTGGCGCTCATATTTTGATTAAAGCTTCTAAATATTCGTATTTGGCCGATTTAATCGGAACAATTTCTTTAGAAGGTTTTGATGGAAGAATCGAGCCATTCAATGAATTAATCCATTATATTCGTCCGCATAAAGGTCAGATTGTAACGGCTAAAAGAGTTTCAGAATTCTTAGAAGGAAGTGAAATTATCGAACAGAAAAAGAAACATGTTCAAGATCCATATTCTTTCCGTTGCATTCCGCAAGTACATGGCGCTTCGAAAGATACGATTGATTATGTAAAGAAAGTATTTAAGACGGAAATTAATTCTGTGACTGATAATCCTAACGTATTTATTGAAACTGATCAGATTATTTCTGGTGGAAATTTCCACGGTCAGCCCTTGGCTTTAGCTTTGGATTTTTTATCAATAGCTTTGGCAGAATTGGGAAGTATTTCTGAAAGAAGAACGTATCAATTGATTTCAGGATTGAGAGGTTTGCCGGCATTTTTGGTTGATAATCCAGGCTTGAATTCTGGTTTTATGATTCCGCAATATACTGCGGCAAGTATTGTCAGTCAAAATAAACAATTGGCAACTCCGGCAAGTGTTGACAGCATCGTTTCGTCAAACGGACAAGAAGATCACGTGAGCATGGGCGCAAATGGCGCGACAAAAGCATTGCGAATCATGGATAATTTGGAAAGAATTTTAGCGATTGAATTGATGAATGCTTCACAAGCAATTCACTTTAGAGAACCTTTGAAATCGAGTGATTTTATTGAAATGTTTTTAAAATCTTACAGAGAAGAAGTGCCGTTGGTTAGCGAAGATAGGATTTTGCATTATGATATTGAAAAGACTATTGCATTTTTAAAGAGTTTTCAGATTGATGAAAGTGCTCAGAATTAATTGAAATATATACTTTAAATAAAAAAGTTGGCTTTATGGCCAACTTTTTTATTTAATCAATTCCACCTAAAGATTTGTGGTTTCGTCTTCTCTTGTAATGCGATTGTCTTAAATTTTCGTTTCCAGAAATAATACTGATGTTTCCGTCGATTTCTAGCATTGCGAGTTTTACATCTTTGAAAAACTCAACACCGTGTTCGTGCATGGCTTCAGTTAGTTCTTCAGAAGTAATTCCTAATTTAGCTAACGTTTTAAACTCTAATTTTCCGTTGTGAATTAAGATTTCTGGCTTTTGCTGGAGCAAATTATTTAATCCTTTATATCGAAACATCAATTTCTTCAGAATAAAATTCATCAGAAATAAAGCTCCTGCCGCAACCAAACCGCCCCAAAGTGAGGTATCGCTACCAACCATTGCGTTTTGGACAGAATTGCTTATCAGCAAAATTAAAATTACGTCGGCGGTATTTAATTGCGATAATTCCTTTTTTCCAAAAACTCTCAAGGCGACGACCATAAAAAAATATACGGCAACGCTTCTGAGAATTATGTCAAGATAAGGATTCATTATTTCCACTTGAAATTTTTCTCAATTGCCTTGATCATTTCTCCGGCAATGTCTTTATTTGTCGCACCTTCGATTCCTTCCAAACCTGGTGAAGAATTTACTTCTAATAAAAGCGGTCCTTTTGAAGAACGAATGATATCGACTCCTGCAACTTTCAGATTCATTGCTTTTGCTGCTTTAATCGCGATTCTTTTTTCTTCGGAAGTCACTTTTATGATAGAAGCCGTTCCACCTAAGTGGATATTTGCTCTAAATTCTCCAGGCAAAGCTTCTCTTTGAATTGCTGCGACAACTTTTCCGTCTATTACAAAACAGCGAATGTCTTTTCCGTTGGCTTCTTTAATGAATTCTTGAACTAGAATATTGGCATTTAAACTTTTGAAAGCATTTATTACAGATTCTGCTGCTTTTTTAGTCTCTGCCAAAACGACACCTTTTCCTTGAGTACCTTCCAATAATTTTACGATTAACGGAGAACCGCCAACCATTTTAATCAAATCGTCAGTATCTAAAGGTGAATTTGCGAAACCAGTTGTTGGAATATCTACGCCGTGATTCAATAATAATTGCAATGAATACAATTTATCGCGAGATTGCGTAATTGCTGAAGCAGAATTCAGGCAGAAAACTTTCATCGCTTCAAATTGTCTTGTCAAAGCACAACCATAAAAGGTTATGCTTGGGCGAATTCTTGGAATTACAGCATCAAAATCACTCAAAATTTTTCCGCCACGATAATGGATTTCCGGTTTTGTCGCGTCTAATTTCATATAACATTCCTTGATGTTCAAAAAATGCATTTCGTGGCCGCGAATTTCTCCGGCTTCCATAATTCTTCGGTTGGAATAAAGCTCCGGATTGCTTGCCAAAACGGCTATTTTTAATCCATCTTTTGATTTTTCAGAATTCGGATATAATGATTTTAGTTCTTCTAAAGTAGGTTGTCCCAAAAGATATTTTTGTTCTGGATCTACCAAAACACGTCCGCTCATCGCTTCACGCCCCAAAAGCATTCTGAAACCCATTGAATCTCGATTGGTCAACGTCATTTCGATCGCCCAATTTTCTTCTCCAAAAACTAAAGGAGTAGAGATAACATAACGCTGTTCACGGAAACCGCTTGAACTTTTTACGATACGTTTATCGACCAAACGTGCTTCGCAATGGATGATTGTTTTGGAATTGTTTTGAATGGGATTGATATCAAACTTTACCCAGTTTTCGCCTTCTTTGACAAAAGGAGAAATGTTAACTGCATGAAGGGCAGAAGTTTTTGCACCAGAATCGACACGGGCTTTGATGGTTGGAATTCCTAATTCTGGAAACGAGCACCATTCTTCACTTCCAAGGATAACTTTGTTTGCGGACATATAATTATTGATTGTAACAATTAACTAAAGTACTACTTATTTTAGAATCAGAAATTAATTTTATGTAATTATTATGTATGTTTTAGAAAATAAAAAAAGCCACAGATTGGAAGATTTTAAAAGGATCTTTTATAAATAATTGCTATTTAAAATCCTTAAAAATCTTCCAATCTGTGGCTTGAAAATTTAAAAATTTAGAAACTTAGTTTGTAGGTTTCTCTGCTTTTTTTACATCAACTGTAAGTTCTTGAGCAGTTTCGTCTAAATCCATATAAATTAAATCGCCCGACATAATTTTTGAAGTTATGATTTCTTCTGCAAGAGCATCTTCCACATATTTTTGGATGGCTCTTTTTAAAGGTCTCGCTCCAAATTGCTTATCAAAACCTTTGTCAGCAATAAAAGCTTTGGCTTTGGCAGATAAATCTAAATTATATCCTAATTCAGAAACTCTTGCGTATAATTTTTTCAATTCAATTTCAATAATCAAATCGATATGTTCTTTTTCTAATGCGTTGAAAACAATTACGTCATCGATTCTGTTTAAGAATTCAGGTGCAAAAGCTTTCTTTAGAGCGTTTTCGATAATACTTTTAGAATTATCATCTGTCTGAGAGATTTTTGCAGCCGTTCCGAAACCAACACCTTGACCGAAATCCTTTAATTGACGCGCTCCAACGTTAGAAGTCATAATGATAATCGTGTTTTTAAAATCGATTTTACGACCTAAGCTATCAGTCAAGAAACCATCATCTAAAACCTGAAGCATCATATTGAAAACATCTGGATGCGCTTTTTCAATCTCGTCAAGAAGCACGACACAATATGGTTTTCTACGAACTTTTTCAGTCAATTGACCGCCTTCTTCATATCCAACATATCCCGGAGGCGCTCCAACTAATCTTGAAATCGCGAATTTCTCCATATATTCACTCATATCGATACGAACCAAAGCGTCTTCAGAATCGAATAATTCTTTTGCCAAAACTTTTGCCAGTTGCGTTTTACCAACACCTGTTTGACCTAAGAAAATAAACGAACCGATTGGGCGATTCGGATCTTTCAATCCAGCACGATTTCTTTGGATAGAACGAGCAATTTTCAATACAGCTTCTTTTTGTCCAATAACTTTATTTTCAATAAGTTCTGGTAGTTTAGCTAATTTATTACTTTCGGTCTGAGCAATTCTATTTACAGGAATTCCAGACATCATTGAAACTACGTCAGCAACGTTGTCTTCAGTTACTTGAATTCTATTGTTTTTAGAATCTTCTTCCCATTGCTCTTGTGCAATTGCCAAGTCTTTTTCGATGCGTTTTTCATCATCACGAAGTTTGGCTGCTTCCTCATATTTCTGTTTTTTGACAACAGTATTTTTAAGCTCGCGAACTTCTTCCAATTGACGTTCTAAATCCAAAATTTGCTTTGGAACATCAATGTTTGTAATGTGAACGCGAGAACCAGCTTCGTCTAAAGCATCAATAGCTTTGTCTGGAAGAAAACGCTCTGACATATATCTGTCAGTCAATTTAACGCAAGCTTCAATAGCTTCGTCAGTGTAAATTACGTTATGGTGGTCTTCATATTTATTTTTGATGTTGTTCAAAATAGTAATCGTTTCTTCAACAGAAGTTGGTTCCACAATCACTTTTTGGAAACGTCTTTCTAAAGCGCCGTCTTTCTCAATATATTGTCTGTATTCATCAAGAGTTGTTGCGCCAATACATTGGATTTCGCCTCTTGCGAGAGCCGGTTTGAACATATTTGAAGCGTCAAGCGAACCAGTTGCTCCGCCAGCTCCAACAATTGTGTGAATTTCATCAATGAAAAGAATAATATCGTCATTCTTTTCTAATTCGTTCATTACGGCTTTCATACGTTCTTCAAACTGTCCACGGTATTTTGTTCCGGCAACTAAGCTTGCCAAATCAAGTGTTACCACACGCTTGTTGAATAATATACGAGAAACTTTCTTTTGGATAATTCTTAGGGCAAGACCTTCTGCGATAG
>Ga0247731_1000054_pt1 | contig 42921 bp, 42 predicted proteins | sample UWRJL088202R2_FD_180938 | JGI IMG/M metagenome (GOLD analysis project Ga0247731, IMG submission 180938) | Plant litter microbial communities from Arlington Agricultural Research Station in Wisconsin, United States - UWRJ-L088-202R-2 | ecosystem: Environmental > Terrestrial > Plant litter >...
GTGTCGGGCGTTCTTTGTCGTCTCATATGTATTCTGGCCGTTTGAACTTACTTCGACACTAGAGATCGCACGCTTTGTTCTATGGCTACTCTCTGGCGTTGGGTTAGCGATCTTATTTGCCTACGATACAAAGTGGTACTTGTTGCCCGATAAAGTTACTTTCACAGTAGTGGCTTTTGGGCTTATAACGGTTGCGATCACTGCCATCCAATCTGGTAATCCGGTAGCAACACTTTTGAGTGCACTGGGCGCGGTTGGTATTTTAAGCGGTCTGTATTTATTTCTCTATCTTATTTCAAAAGGGCAGTGGGTTGGCTTTGGTGATATCAAGCTTGGACTCGCGTTGGCGTTGTTGTTGGTTGACTGGCAGCTCGCGCTTGTCGCGTTATTCTTAGCAAACTTTATCGGTTGCTTAATCGTAATTCCATTGATGGCGACAGGTAAGCTGAAGCGTACCTCAAGGGTTCCTTTCGGGCCTTTACTGATTGCCGGGGCGGTCGTCGCGCAGTTTATCGGTGTCGCTGTTCTGTCGCTGTATAGTGGCGTATTGATATAGCTAATTAACAGTAGTGCTTATGCTATAATAGAGCACAAATGGGCACTCTACATCGCGACGCCGGGTTTACTATAATCGAAACGATGCTTTTCTTGGCGATTAGCGGCCTTCTTATCGTGACATTGCTTACTGGAACTGGTGCATCGATCAACATTCAACGCTACCGCGACAGTGTGCAAACGTTCAAAAATTATTTGCAGAATCAATATGCCGATGTTGCCAGTGTTAGTAATGATCGTGATAATAATTGGGCCTGCGACACAAATGCATTTACTGAAGTAACTGCCGGAGTCGGCGAAGTGCGTGGCCAAAGTAAGTGTGTCATTATTGGAAAATATGTCACGGTTGTTGGTTCGAAGACCACCGAATATAGTGTGACGGCATTTTCTCCTACCACCACTGCGACAGGCGGTGATATCGAGAAATTGAAAACTCAATATGTATTGAATGTCGCTGCTTCAAGTAAAGAAGAATCTACACTTGAATGGGGAACAAGCCTGGCGTGGCCAGCTCAGGATTCAAAAGCTGGGAGCGAACGATCGGTTGCTATTTTGATTATCCGTTCACCTGACAGCGGGTTGCTTTATACCTTCACAAGTAATACCGTTCCCGAAAACCCTTCACCCGATACGCTTAAGACACTTCTTGTTACCGGCGCATCAACACCAGGCCAAGGTGCGCAAACGCTCTGTCTTGATTCGACCGGCTTGTTTACTGGTGAGAACCTTTCAGTTTACATTGCGCCATTTGCAACCGGACCGTCGGCTATAGAGAATCGATCAAATGATCTTGAAGGGAATACGGTCAAATGTTAAGGCGACGAAACGAACGCGGTGATACGCTTATTGAGGTATTATTTGCGGTTGCGGTATTTAGTTTTATCGTCGTTGGAGCACTTTCAATTATGAACCAAGGCCTTGCTGCGTCACAGCGTGCACTTGAAATTACACTCGTGCGCCAACAAGTTGATGCGCAGGCAGAGTCACTACGATTCATGCACGATGCCTATGTTGCCGTGTATCGACCAGGCATTACTTTCGATACTACAGATTCTGAAACAACCCCAGCCGAAGAATGGAGTCGCATGATCACGTCGGTTCGTAATACCGGAATTGAACAAGCCTCATCGGCATCAAGTTGTCCGGAACGGCCGCAATCGGGGAGCTTTATTATTAACACACGAACCGCTCGCTTTGAGCCTAATTCGTTGAGCTCATTTAGAGTTGCCGAAACATACGCGCGTACGATTTACGACGGCGATAATGTCATGACCTCAACCGATGGGTTGTGGATCGAAGCAGTACGATCACCGGATGTAACGGGAAGTGATGCGAACACTGGTTTTATCGATTTCCATATACGTGCATGTTGGGATACTGTGGGGCAAGGACTGCCTATTACTGTTGGAACGATTGTGAGGTTATATGAACCACGTGGCTAAGACTAAAGGATTTACACTAATTGAGTTGATGTTAGCAATGACATTCATCTCTATTTTGCTGCTTGCCATTGCAATGACAATTATTCAAATTAGCCAAACCTATAACAGGGGGGTGACGCTCGGTGAAGTGAACCAGGCGTCGCGGGCGATTAGTGACCGTATCAACCGTGAAATTGCAGCGAGTCCTTCTTTCTCAGTTAACCCCGATAGCCACAGTTATGTACCTACTGAATGGGGTGGTCGACTCTGTCTTGGGCAGTATAGTTACATTTGGAACTATGCACCCGCCCTGCAAGTAAAGGGTGATGCAAACGCTATTCACTACAATAACGACACCGATACAAAGATTAGGTTTATCCGCGTACCTGATGCTGGTGCTGCGTATTGTTCAGGTGGTGAAGGGTATGTAAATATCAATCCAGTGGGCGCGGTTGAATTACTAAACGTTGGCGACCACGATCTTATGCTGTATAAATTTGCAATTCACTCGCAGCCAACAGCAATTGATCCGGCGACGGGCACACAACTATACACCGTAGATTTCACTATTGGTACTGGTAAAAAATCAGCCATGAACGCAGATTTCACAGCGTGTCTGCCACCAAATGATCCAGCAAGTGACTTCGCGTATTGTGCGATTCAAGATTTTAGCCTTGTCGTTAGGGCGGGTAATGGGGTTAACTAGGGGAGTATGAAAAGCATGAGAACTATTAGGCATTATCAATCGGGAGCTGTTTCGTTATTTGTTGTTATCTTCGCGATGCTTTTGATTACGGTTGTTACCGTAAGTTTCCTTCGTTTGATGGTAGCTGACCAGCAACGAGCGACAAACAGTGACCTATCGCAAAGTGCCTACGACTCGGCGCTCGCCGGAACGGAAGACGCTAAGCGATCGTTACTTTACTTCCAGCAAATTTGTAACCAACAAGGCGAAGCTGCTTGCGATGCGATGATCGCAGATATGCAAAGTGCTGAATGTAACCTTGCTTTGCAGAAAACGGGTATTATTAGCGCAACTACCGGCGAAGTCTTGGTGCAGCAAAGTAGTGGCGACCAAGAATTACAGCAAGCCTACACCTGCGTGTTGATGGCGTTGCAAACACCTGACTATATCGGCAACTTGGCTGAAAACAAATCAAAGCTTATTCCGCTGATCGGTGTGAGTGATACTGTTACGAGCGTACGTGTTGAATGGTACAGTGCCGAAGACTTAAGTAGCACAGGGTCTACAGCAAATGCGGTCGACTTACCAGCTCTGCCAAAAGCGAGCTTAATTTCAAAAGATGCGTGGCCACAAAACCGACCACCAGTCATGCGCACACAATTAATGCAAACAGGTAGTAGCTTTACCTTAGCTGATTTCGACACGGTGAGTGGTTCAGAAAGTAATACGAACACGTTGTTCTTATACCCAACGTCGGGCGTTGCTGCAGCCAGTCAATCATTTAGTACTGATACCCGAAAGCCGGATGCAAATGGCAACCCGGGTGTAAAATCAGCCGCACCTGTTCGCTGCCAATCAACCGTCACTGGCGGTATGTATGCGTGTAAGTTAGACATGGTATTACCAAATGTTATTGGTGGGGGAGACCGCACTGCATTCCTTCGTCTCACCTCATTCTATGGTTCAACGCACTTCCGTGTTTCACTGCTTGATGGCGGTGGATCGGTAGTGAAATTTGATGCAGTTCAACCTGAAATTGATGCAACGGGCCGAGCAAATGATTTGTTCAGGCGCGTTGTCAGCAGGGTAGATTTAATTGATACAAGTTTCCCGTACCCAGAGGCGGCTGTCGATCTTACAGGTGATTTTTGTAAAGACTTTGCCATCACAAATGATGTTGCAAATTATGAAACATCTGCTGAATGTGAGCCTTAGAGCTCACATTTCTTAACTGTGAAACTTCTCGTAGATTTCACGTAAGTGTTCATCGGTCACGTGAGTGTACACCTGAGTTGTACTGATATTACTGTGACCAAGCATACTTTGAACACTTCGAATATCGGCGCCGTTCATAAGAAGATCGGTGGCAAAACTGTGACGCATAGTGTGCGGACTGACGTGCTTAGTGATACCGGCAAGTCGTGCATAATTTGAGATCATTCGCTGAACACTACGGGCAGTTAATCGTCGATAGTCACCGCTCATTGTAGCGGTGTTGTTTTTACTATAGCTAAGAAAGAGCGGGGGAAGGCTGTCGCTACGAGCATCAAGGTAGCGGTCCACCCAGTCAGCTGCATTCGGACTGATGAATACCGGGCGGTCTTTTTGACCTTTACCGCGTACCATGAATTCGCGACGCTTTGTGTTCACGTGATCGCGGTTCAAATTAATCAGTTCAGATACACGAAGGCCGCTTGAAAAAAGTAGTTCAATGATTGCACGGTCGCGTAAGCCCGGTTCACTATCAGTGTTCACGCCATCGATGAGTCGCTGAACTTCATCGTAGTGCAGGAAGGTGACTTGCTTGCGAGATACTTTAGGCAGTTCGATCTTATCAGGTGACATTGTTTCAATATCGCGTTTCGATAAGTATCCTAAGAAGCCACGAAGGGCGATGAGGTGATAGGACTGTGTGATGGTTGCGAGTTCGTCGTCGTGGTCATTCTTGTAGCGGTTGAGCCACAGACGATACTTACGTAAAATTTCTGGAGTGATTTTTCCAACCTGGATGTCCTCAGTAAATTCAACGAAGCGCTCTAAGTACAGGCGATAGTTTTCGGCTGTCTTGGCACTGCGCCCACCTTCGACTTCGAGGTGTTCGATATAATCAAGAATTAACTCGGACATATACATACTCTAAGCATAGCCTAAAAGGGCAGAAGCGGATACAATAGAACGCATGCAATGGCTTGAAGCACTTATTTTGGGATTGATCCAGGGACTGACCGAATTTATTCCTATCAGTAGTTCAGGTCACTTGGTGATCGCACAAACATTTTTGTCGGGAACATCAGATCATTTATTCTTAGAATTCATCAACATCGGAACGATGCTGGCACTGCTTGTATTCTTCCGCGTAAAGATTATCAAAATTCTTAAAGATATCTTTATCGATAAGAACATCCGCTTAGCGCGAAATATTCTTATTACATCGGTTCCGGCTGGAGTGGTTGGTTTTATCTTGGCTGGCTTTATCGAAGAAGCGCCATTCTTTACGAGTGCGGTTGTTGTGGCGTTCACGCTCGCAATTGTTGGAGTCGTGATGATTGTTGTTGAAAAACTTCCACATGCTTCACCTGTGAAAGATGGAGAAGCCTTAAGTCCTTGGCGTGCGCTTGGGATTGGTGGGGCGCAAATGTTAGCACTGATTCCTGGTGTCTCTCGATCAGGCTCAACTATCTTGGCGGGTCGCTTCCTTGGGCTGAAACCAGCTGATGCTGCGGAGTATAGCTTCTTGGCATCACTTCCTATCATGGCAGGCGTGACACTCAAGGTACTACTGACTGATTCTGAATACTTATTTACGCATCTTCCTACGCTCCTTGTTTCAAATGCAGCTGCCTTTATTGCCGGGCTTCTTGCGGTAGGCTTCTTGATGCGCTACCTCGCAAAGCACTCTTTGGCTGTCTTCGGATGGTATCGTATTGGGTTGGCACTCGTGCTGACAGTGATACTTTTGGTACAATAGAATAAATAGTAGGAGAGACAGATGAGTCATATTGAACGAACATTGATACTTTTTAAACCTGATGCAGTACAACGCGGTGTTGTCGGTGAGATTCTTACTCGTTTTGAACGAGTGGGGCTTAAGATTATTGGTACAAAGATGATCGCACCTGACAAGGCGCACTTCTACAAGCACTACGAAGAGATTGGCCAAGTGATCACTCGTCGCGGACAGAAGGTGTTTGATAACAACCTTGATGTTATGACGGCTGGTCCGGTTATTGCGATGGTACTTGAAGGCGTTGAAGCAGTAGAGCTTGTGCGAAAGTTGGTTGGTTCAACTGAACCGAAGTCGTCAGCACCTGGAACCATTCGTGGTGACTACTCGCACATGAGTTACGGCTACGGTGACACTGAAGACAAGGCGATTCCAAACCTTATTCACGCATCGGGTGATCTTTCAGATGCGAAACAAGAAATTCCACACTGGTTCAGTGACGATGAACTATATGACTATTCAGTCTTAAACGAAAAGTTCACACGCTAACCCCTGTGATACAATAACAAGGCGCCTCGGTAGCTCAACTGGATAGAGCAGATCCGTCCTAAGGATAAGGTTGTAGGTTCGACTCCTGCCCGGGGTACCAATTTTGGAGGGTACACTATGTCACACGCAATTTCTAAAGATTTACTACAGTCGTTTGCTGACACCATTCACACTGATTCATCGCATAAGGCAGCGCAACGCGCGGTTACCTTAAATAATATTTATCCGGTCGCTGGAAATAACACTCTCAGTGCTACGAACACGACAATTTTTTCTGATGAACTTGAAACCGGTTCAGTGACTGATCAAAAGAGCAGTGGACGTTGTTGGCTGTTTGCTCACCTTAATGTTATCCGTCATCAAATCGCCAAAGACAATAATTTAGACGATATTGAATTATCGCAAAGCTATTCATTCTTCTGGGATAAGCTTGAAAAATCGAACACATTTTATGAACGGATCATTGCTTCTGCCGATGCGCCGCTTGATGATCGTTGGGTGCAATATATCCTTGATGCGCCACAGTTCGACGGGGGATGGTGGGAGTACGCCGCCTCACTGATCGAAAAGTATGGAGTGGTTCCAAAGTCAGCTATGCCTGAATCAGAAGCAACTTCGGATTCTCATCAGCTGAACACACTTCTTAATCATAAGCTTCGTAAGGATGCCTTGGCGCTTCGCGACCTTGTCAGTAAACATACGCCCGCTACGAAAGTTCAATCAACTAAAGAGGCAATGCTACAAGAGGTCTATCGCATCTTAACGATTGCAATCGGTACGCCACCGGCGCAGTTCGATTTCGTCTTTAAAGACAAGGATAAGAAATACCACCGCCAAGATGCCATCACGCCAACTGAATTTTTGAAGAAGTATTACAAGCAATCGGTCACTGAGTACGTATCACTTTTGAACGACCCAAGCGAAAGTAAGTCGTATAACCAAGCGTATACATTTGAACACGATGGCAATGTGATCGATGGCGTAAGCCCGCTATTTCTTAATGTCGATATGCAAACATTAAAAGATCTTACACAGGCCCAGATTAAAGCTGGCGAGTCTGTCTGGTTTGGTTGTGACGTAGGGGCTGATTCAAGTAAGAAAGGCTTCATGTCACTTGATACCTTCGACTTTAATAGTACTTTTGGTGTTGATTTTAGTTTGAGTAAAGCCGATCGGCTGGCTTCGCGCGACAGCTCAGTTACCCACGCAATGACGATTACTGGTGTTGATATTGTTGCTGGCGAAGCGAAGCAATGGAAAGTCGAAAACAGTTGGGGAGAGAAGCGTGGTAAAAACGGGTACTACACAATGAGTAGCGACTGGTTTGATAAGAACGGCTACGTGGTGGTAATTCGCCAAGATCTGCTTCCGGAAGCACTAAAAGAAGCGTTAAAGAAACCGGCGATAACAATCCCTTCATGGGACCCTCTGAACAGCCTGCCTGGGTAACTATCCAACAGGGGCGCTTTGGTGTACTATATTGAGTAAAGGTTATGGCAAAAAAAGATACAGCAACTCATTACGGATTTGAAGGTCAACGACCAGGTGAAGAAGTGCTGTTCGTCTTCCGACGACACATTATTGCAATGCGCAAAGGCTTCTACCTCTTATTGATCCCATTAGTAATTACTTCAATCCCACCGTTAATCTGGCAAACAAATCTTGAACTGTTCTTGTTACCTCTGGGAGGATTTATTCTCGGGCTTATATTGTTCTCGTATCACTATGTAATGTGGTATTTCACTATCTATATCGTTACGAATGAACGCATCCGACAGGTGACACAAAAGGGGATCTTCGGAAAGGATGTCGTCGAGCTTCGATTGTCAAAGATCCAAAACATAAGCTATAATATACCAGGATTCTCTGGAGAGATTTTTGGTTTTGGAACCATCGTCATCCAGACCTTCGTCGGGGACCTCGTGATTCGTCACGTTGAACACCCAGACAAGACATATAACAAACTGCAAAACGCTGTGAATACGGCCATCGAACACCAAGGAGATCATGAAGAAATTGCTTAATAAGATTCGTCGTAAGCCACAAGTCGAAGAGTCAACACGCATTACCACTGAAACGATCGCTGAACACCGCGAGCGTGTCCTTGCTGGTGGCCGCCGTTTTAAGTATCCGGTTCAATACGCCCGTCATCGTCTTGTCTTTAACGCCGTTATTATCGGTGTCGCCGTCTTAGTGCTGCTTGTTGCACTGATTGGACAACAATTGTACTTTGCGCAGAACACGAGCGACTTCTTTTACCGCGTCACAAAAGTGATTCCACTCCCAGTTGGATCAGTTGAAGGGCAGCCGATTCGTTATAGCGATTACTTAATGAAGTATCGTAGCTCGATTCACTACCTAGAAGAAAAAGAACAAGTAAATCTTTCAACCGAAGATGGCAAACGCCAATCTGATTTTGTAAAACAACAAGCAATGCAGGATGCAATTGCTGATACTTATGCGATCAAAATTGCTAAAGAACAGAACATTACCGTGAGTGATGTTGAGCTTGAAACTTTCTTGAAATTGCAACGAAATTCAAGCGATGGTGTTGTTTCTGAAACAACATACGATGCAGTGATTTTAGATTATTACGGTTGGTCACCTGAAGAGTACCGCCACGCAATGAAAAATAAGCTGCTTCGTCAAAAAGTTGGCTATGCAATTGATACAACAGCGAAAACAACATCTGAATCTGTTAGTAAGCTTATTAAAGCCGGAACAACTGACTTAAAAGTTGTTGCTGATACAACTAATACTAACGCTTCAACCCAAGTAACGTATGGTGCTTTGGGCTGGGTTCCGCGTACAAACCAAGACGGTGGATTAGCAGCTGCAGCGGCTGCTTTGGAAAAAGGAGCTGTCTCAACAGTTGTAAAATCAACTTCAGGTGATGGATATTACTTCGTTCGATTAATCGATAGCAACGAAAATGAAGTCAATTATGACTACGTTCATATCCCGCTTACTAAGTTTGCAAAACAAGTTACCGACGCACAGGCTTCGAAGTACATCACTATTGCCGATGTGACTGCAACTAACGAATAGGAGACGCTTTTATGTTTATATTACCAGCCCTTGGCTACGATTACGACGCACTTGGCGATTCAATTAGTAAAGAAGTGATGGAACTGCATCACACGAAACATCATCAGACTTATGTTGATAAATTAAATGCAGCTATTTCTGGATACCCAGAGTTAGCTGATAAAACCGTCGTTGAACTACTACGGGGTATTAAAGAGTTACCTGAAGCGATTCAAGGTGCGGTCCGTAATCATGGCGGTGGTCACTATAACCACTCATTATTCTGGAAAGTCATGGCGCCCGGCGCTGGCGGTCAGCCAGAAGGAGTGCTAGGTGAGGCGATTACTGCGAAGTACTGTTCATATCAAGCCTTTGTTGATGAGTTTACCGCTAAAGCCCTTGGACTTTTTGGAAGTGGATGGGTATGGTTGCAGCCTGATCTCTCGATTATTACTTCTGCGAATCAAGATTCCGCATTGCTAGATGGTGGGGAAGAGCCGCTGCTTGGACTTGATGTCTGGGAGCATGCCTACTACCTTGATTACAAAAACAAACGCGACGATTACGTTGCGGCTTGGTGGAATGTAGTTGACTGGAGGTTTGTCGCAGAACGCTACGCGTCTTAGTTATTTTAGGAAATGAAAATGCCCCTCCGGGCATCCTCGACTCTTGGTAGAGAAGGATGCCCGTTGGGGCTTATTTTGTACTCGACGCTTCGGTCGCCGTTAGACGATCGGGTAGTCGTAGTGACGGTCGGTTGGCGGGTCTTCGAGCGCCCAGTATGAACCGGGCTTGCCGAATGTCCGCTTGGCGAAGAATGCTCGCGTGTCGACCATCCGGTTGTAGGACCCGGTGATGCTGAGCTCACCAGTTACCTGGTTGGGAAGTTCCATCTGTACGTGGTAGATGAAACGGTCGAGGTTCTCGCCGCATACGCGGGAGTACACGTCCCAGATGTGCTCGTCATAGAGGCGCTTGGAATCTAGGACGAGGATCTCGAGGAGTGCAAAAGGGTCCTTGGCGTACCACTCCATGAGCACGGTCATCGATCCCGGGCTGCCGCTACTGAGTAGCTTTATCAGCTCGAAAGCCGTCAGGTCACTGTCCGGAAGGACGCGATCTGCTTGTTGCGTATCCACATTCACTCTTTTCTTGAAGCTGTCGAATTGAAAGGTGCTAACTAAAAAGTCATCCATCCAGACGATGGTTTGTATATTATAGCAAAAAAACACTAAAAAGTCAATGTCTGTAAAGGGTTAGCAAACAAAAAAAGACCTTGCGGTCTTTTGATAATTTCTTGGCGGGCTCGACCGGATTTGAACCGGCGATCTCCTCCGTGACAGGGAGGCGTGATAACCCCTTCACTACGAGCCCTCGCAGATGGGTGTTGCCTAAGCTATAGAATGATAGCAGTTTTTTGTCTCTGTTGCAACCGTGGCGGGAAGTTTGTTTTAGCTTTCACTAGTTGCTATACTATTTGAGAAGCAGAACACATCGCTCTCGTTATATTTTATGATAAAAAACAGCATTATTCACTCATTCAAAGAATTGATTACAAATCGCTACTTAACGGTACTCGCGATCGTCACCTTGGCGATGACCGTACTTTTTGTGGCGTACATCCTTTTAGCGGTTCGCCCCAGTGAATTGCAGCTGGTGACACATTACACTGCGTACGGGGTGACACACCTCTACCGTGACCAATGGTTCTATCTGTTAAGCTTTGCCGGCTTTGCTGTGCTTGTAGCTTTCTTCCATATTTCACTGGCTATTAAGATGTACATCACTAAAGGACACCCACTTGCAATTATGTTTGCCTGGATGGGGATTGGAATCCTTGTCTTTGCATGGGTCACCAGCTTCTCGATTATTAATGTGTGGTCACCGATCTAATGATTGATCTTGAAATTCCCCTTGGGAAACGAACAAAAGCCTACCGATTCTTTGAAATGCTTCCGGGTATTCTTAGTTACGGCGCAATCGTCTTACTCGTTGTCTTATCATTAATTTCGCCACTGTTAACGGCGATTTATTTGATGCTAGTCGTGATTACCTTGCTAGTGAAAGCAGTGGGGATTGCGTATCACACGATCGGTGGTCGTAACCGATTGGATAAAGCGCAAAAGATTGATTGGCGTGAACGTCTTGAAGATTTTGAAACACCGATCGAATCATATGAATTACGGGGTAAAAGCCGTTCAAAAGCCTTTGCAATGTCAGCCCATGTTGATAACCTGCGTTTAGCTGCAGCCGATCCGGCAGCCTTTCCAAAGCCATCTGAGCTCTATAATATTGTGATCGTTGCGGCCTATAACGAATCATATGACGTCATTGCACCGACAATTCAATCATTGGTTGATACAAGCTACGACAAAGATCACCTTATTGTGGCGTTTGCGTACGAAGAACGGGGTGGTGCGGATATTGAGAAGACTGCTGAACGCTTGAAGAAGAAGTTTGGTTCAAAGTTCCGCGAGTTTGCTTTAGTAAAACACCCACGTGATCTTCCAAACGAAGTCGTTGGTAAGGGTGGAAATATTACCTTTGCCGGTCGTTATATGCAAACCTGGCTTGATGAACAGGGTATTGAGTATAAGAATGCAATTGTTACCACGCTCGACTCTGATAACCGTCCACATGCAACATACTTTGATTACGTAACCTATGAATTTGTGGTCCACGAAGATCGTAAGCACTTGGCGTACCAGCCAATTTCGTTGTTCTTGAATAATATCTGGGACGTACCGGCGCCCATGCGTGTGGTGGCTACCGGTAACTCGTTCTGGAATATTATTAGTTCAATGCGTCCGCATACCCTTCGGAACTTCGCCTCGCACTCTCAACCGATGGAAGCCCTCGTTGAGATGGACTTCTGGAGCACTCGAACCATCGTAGAAGACGGCCACCAATACTGGCGCAGCTATTTCTACTTCAATGGAAATTATGAAGTTATTCCGATTTACGTTCCTATTTACCAAGACGCCGTGCTTGATTCAACCTACACGAAGACTTTAAAAGCACAGTTTATTCAGCTTCGACGCTGGGCGTACGGTGCATCTGACGTGCCATACGTGGCAACCCGTATCTTTACGAAAGCACGTAACGTACCGCTATTTGCAGGGCTTGGACGGCTTGTTCGTCTGATTGATGGACACTTAACACTTGCAAGTGTATCGATTCTTGTTGCAGTAGGGGGCTGGGTGCCGCTTCTGATCAATCCTAACGCGTATCGCGACGTGGTTGCGCATCAATTGCCAGATGCGATTAGTATTCTTCAGAGAATCGCTCTCGTGGGCTTGTTTATCACTGTATTCTTAGCCTTTAAGATGTTGCCACCACGCCCAGAGCGTTATAAGCGTTCTCGTAACCTTGGTATGGTGTTGCAATGGCTCCTGATGCCCGTGACGGCTATTGGCTACAGTTCATTCTCTGCACTATATTCACAGACCCGATTGATGTTTGGTCGTTACCTTACGAAGTTTGATGTAACCGCTAAGGCGACGCATAAGTCGGTAGAAGCAGCCCAAAAGGCACGTAAGAAGAAGTAATCTTAAGAGGTTAAGTTGCTGCTAGCTCCTGTATATCCTCAAAAAAAAGAACCTCCCGTTAATAGGGAGGTTCTTTTATATAAGAGAACGGCTTAAATTGTTCGCACGCGGACTTCGCGTTTGATTTCCTGGAGCGTCTTATCGTACTCGAATCCGAGTGTGAATCGATCAAGAGCTGAGGTTGATTGGATGGCTGTACTCTGTTGTTTGTTAACCATGTATACATATTAGCATAAAGGGTATGGATTGTCAATGATACAGAGCTTCGTGTGAAATACCGTCTGTGATATACGAAGTAGGGAAGTGCGGGTTTTCCCTTGGTGGAAAACTCTTATGGCTTGTGGGTAAACAAAAACCGCCCCTGTTAGGGAGCGGTTGGATGTACTGTTTGGTGGGTCCTAGAGGATTCGAACCTCTCACCTCCTCAACGTCAATGAGGCGCTCTAGCCAAATGAGCTAAGGACCCTAGAGCCTTATAAGGATACCAAAATAGGGGTCAGGGCGCAACATTCATGCTATAATTACCCGTAAGTGATGACGAAGCCTAACCACCTTCTGAGCTTCGCGGGAGTGCTGACGTGCGTAACGTTGCTCACAAGTAAAAGTCCGGTGGAACCGTCTACTAAAAAGTGGACCCGAGACATACGATTAATGGATTTATACCAATAAGCCTGATAATCGTATGTTTTTTATTTTATTAAAAGGAGAACATCATGAACGACGAACAACTACATGCAATGCGACACAGCCTCGCGCACATTACCGCTGCAGCGGTGCAACGTATCTGGCCAGAGGCTAAATTTGGCGTTGGACCTGTCGTAGAGAACGGCTTCTACTACGATATTGACCTTGGTGAGAAGAAGATCTCTGAAGCTAACTTCGCAAAGATCGAAAAAGAAATGCGCGGCATCATCAATTACGGTGATACTTTCGAGCGCTTTGAAATGCCAATTGACCAAGCAATTGACTGGGCGCGTCAGAATAACCAACCGTACAAGGAAGAGTTACTGAACGATCTTAAGCGTTCAGGTACAACCATCGCTAAAGATCTTGATATGAACGAGCTTGGTGTCGCGGCTGAAGGTGATGCGGCAGTCGAGAACGTTTCATTCTACAAGAATGGTAACTTTGTCGATCTTTGTCGTGGTCCTCATGTTGAAAACACGAAAGATGTCGGTGCCTTTAAGTTGCTTCGCGTCGCTGGTGCGTACTGGCGCGGCAAGGAAACGAACCCTCAAATGCAGCGTTTGTATGGTGTAGCCTTCGCAACTCAAGAAGAACTAGACGCTTACCTGGAGCGATTAGAGCAAGCTAAACTTCGCGACCACCGTAAATTAGGGAAAGAACTCGATCTCTACACTGTATCTCCACTAGTCGGTGCTGGATTACCGCTCTTCACCCCACGGGGAACAGTCCTTCGTGACATCGTGGCACAGTACTCAAACCAGTTGCGACAAGCGCGCGGCTTTGAAAAAGTCTGGACACCGCACATTACGAAGCACGACCTATATGAAACTTCAGGCCACTGGGCAAAGTTTGGTGACGAGCTATTCCTAGTTACCAGCCAAGAAACAGATGACAAGATGGCAATGAAGCCAATGAACTGTCCGCACCATACTCAGATTTACATTAGTAAACCACGGAGCTACCGTGATCTTCCTGTTCGTTTCCTTGAAACAACGACTGATTACCGCGACGAAAAGACAGGCGAACTTGGGGGGCTTAACCGTGTTCGTTCACTGACCCAAGATGACAGTCACGTGTTTGCGCGTCCTGATCAGATTGAACAGGAAATTAACCACCTGTTAGCTTCTGCTCGAGAACTCTACAGTACGATCGGCATGAAGCTGCGTGTGCGTCTTTCATACCGCGACGAGACTGATGGCTACCTTGGTGAACAATCACTCTGGGAATCAGCTCAGGCGCAATTGAAGCAGGCTGTTATTAGTAACGAGCTTGAATACTTTGAACAAGAAGGCGAAGCAGCCTTTTATGGTCCAAAGATCGACTTCATGGCGACTGATGCGATTGGTCGTGAGCACCAAGTTGCGACCGTTCAACTTGATTTCGTCCAACCTGGTCGCTTTGGCCTTGAATACACCGACGAAAATGGTGGTGCGCAAACACCAGTTATGATCCACTGTGCATTACTTGGTTCAATCGAACGCTTCTTGAGCGTCTTCATCGAACACACCGGTGGTTGGTTCCCGTTATGGGCCGCTCCAGAGCAGATTCGTATCCTTACAATCAACGATACAGTCTTAGATTACGTGGATGAAATTAAATCTGTATTAAGTGACGTTGTGTTGATGAAGCCAGTGAAATACAACGAACTTCGTCTTACTGTCGATGACCGTAATGAATCGCTTGGTAAGAAGATTCGCGAAGCAACCACTTGGAAGATTCCAGTGCAGCTGATCGTTGGGCAACAAGATAAAGACAATAGGGAAGTAAGCGTTCGCACACAAGCCGGTGAAGAGAAGCTGCCGCTTGATGGGCTTGCTGACTACCTACGAGCTTTATAGGATTAGATAATGGCAGCGCCCAGTAGCGAATTCCGTACCCAAGTTGAAGCCTTGATGGCTAAGGTCCCGAAAGGGCAGGTGACTACCTATGGTGATCTCGCTGCCTTAGCTGGACACCCTTACGCCGCGCGCATAGTTGGCGGTATGGCGCACTATGGTGATACGGAGCTGCCGTGGCATCGTTTAGTGAATCGTTTCGGCGGCCTGGCGAGTGGCTATTACGGCGGACGAGAGGTCCAAGCTGAGCACTTAGCTGCCGAGGGTATTACTTGTACTGACTTTATTGTCGATAACTTTAAGGATATTCGATGGCAACCATAAACGCACCCCTAATCGTTATTGTCGGTCCAACTGCCAGCGGTAAATCTTCGCTGGCTATAAAGGTCGCTGAGCGTTTTGGTGGTGAAATTATTTGTGCGGATTCACGCACGATCTATAAAGGTATGGATATTGGCACGGCCAAACCATCAAAAGAGGATCAATTAAAAGTTCCGCATTGGGGACTCGACTTAGTAGAGCCAGGAACGCCTTTTTCGGCAGCAGATTTTAAAGAGTATGCCAACAAAAAAATCGCCGAAATTCGTTCGCGTGGCAACATTCCTCTGCTTGTTGGGGGCAGTGGACTATATGTAAACGGTGTTATTTTCGACTATAATTTTGTACCGAAAAATGAGACACTCCGCACTGAATTAGAAAAAATGAACATAAGCGAATTACATGCCTATTGTTTTGAAAACAACATTAAGTTGCCAGAAAACAAAAAAAACAAGCGCTATGTCATTGCTGCAATTGAGCGCCAAAACACTGAAATAACAGAGGAAAATGAGTTAGGTGACAATATTTATATTGTTGGAATAACAACAGAAAAGAACATATTAGTTGATCGAATCCATCAGCGAAGTGAACAATTATTTGCAAATGGAGTCGTCGAAGAAGCAAGTCAATTAGCCGCGCAATATGGTTGGGATAGTGAGGCAATGACCGGAAATATTTATCGACTTATTCGACAATACGAGGCAGGTGAACTCACTGAAGCTGAACTCAAACAAAAGAACGAAACGAGTGACTGGCGCTTAGCTAAAAGACAGCTTACTTGGTTCAAGCGAAACCAATATATTCATTGGGCAAGCCTTGAAGAGAGTGAAAATTACATTAATAGCCGGCTCGCTGAAATTGTTCAGGCGTGATATCATAGAACACGAAAGTTATACGAGGGAAAGTACATGATTGATAAGTTGTTCGGTTCAAAGACAAGGGTGAAATTGATGCACCTATTTTTGAATCACCCTGGACAATCTTTTTATGTACGAGAAATCACTCGCCTTATCGATGAGCAAATTAATTCTGTTCGTCGTGAGCTCTCTAACATGCTTGAAGTTGGAGTTATTACCAGCGACAGTGCGGACAACAAGCTGTACTATGAAGTAAACCAACGATACGAGTTCTATGCGGCCCTACGTGCAATCTTTGCAGGTGAGACTGTTCAAGCGACTAAGTCGGCGCTTGCGACCGATGAAGCGGTAGTGAATCAACAATATCTAAGCGCCATTGCTGGTATTTCGGCACTTCGCCTTGCGATCGTGGCCGGTGTCTTGGTTCGCGGCTCAACCAGTAGCGTTGATGTCCTGCTTGTTGGTCATTTGCCAGCTGCAAAAGTAAAAGCCACTATGGCTATTATTGAAAAACAAGAAGGTCGCGAGATAAACTATACAGTGATGCCTTACGAAGAGTTCTACTATCGTTTGAGCGTTCGTGATAAATTTATTATCGAAATCCTAAATACTAAACATGCCGTCGCCATTGATAAAGACAATGTACTGAGCGCTTCAGAAGGAGAAAAATAATGTTTGAAATTGAATACAAGGGTGCTAACAGTATTGTTATTAGTACAAAAAAGGGAAGTATCGTTACTGACCCTAAGCTTTCAGTCGTTGGATTGAAAGATATCACACTAAAAGATGATATTGAGCTTGCGACTGAAGAGCGCTTTGCGCTTAACTCAGAAAACGCTCGTCTTCGTATTGAAGGTCCAGGTGAGTTTGGCGTCGCTGACTTCGATATCCGTGGTATTGCCGCGCAACGTCACCTTGATAGTGACAAAGACCCACTTGTTTCAACTATTTACCGGGTTGAAGTAGGTGAATCTCGTATTGCCATTCTTGGTAACATTTACGAAAATCTTTCAGAAGCACAGCTTGAAGAGCTTGGATTGATTGATATCCTTGTGATTCCGGTTGGTGGAAACGGCTATACGCTTGATGCAACCGGTGCTGCGAGTCTTGTTGGTAAGATTGACCCTAAGGTGGTTATCCCGGTCCACTATGCAGATGATGCTTTGAAATATGAAGTACCGCAAGATGCACTTGAAGTATTTACGAAAGAACTTGGCGCACCTGTTGAAGAAACGGCTAAGTTTAAGGTCAAATCAGCCAGCGCTATCCCTCAAACCCTTACTGTTGTTGCGCTGCAACGCAGCTAGGGGATAGCCTCTAAACAAAAAACCTCCGAGTGATCGGAGGTTTTTTGTTTGAACTGGATTAAAGCTTAGGCGAGAATGCCTTTTTTCTTTAGCGTTCGAATCGCTTGAGTGCTAAGCACCATAGTGACCTTCTGACCTTCGAATTCGAAGGTTTTCTTTTGAAGGTTAGGCTTGAACACACGGTTGGTGCGACGCAAAGAGAAGCTAACATTGTTGCCAAATTGCTTTCCTTTTCCAGTGAGTTCACATCGTGCGACCATTACATATTCCGTTTCTTCTTAGACAATGTTCTTTATTTTACCTCTTTTAACCTCGAGAGTCAAGCTGTTATACTAATGAAATGGGTTTAGATATTATTATTACAATTGCAGTGATCGTTGGGATTATTCTTATCTCAATGACGCTGCACGAGGCAATGCACGCGTACGTTAGTTATTGGTTGGGGGATGATACCGCAAAAGCGCAAGGTCGCTTAACACTCAACCCTTTAAAACACATTGATCCGTTCTTAACGATCATCCTGCCGGTAGGGCTGCTGTTAGTAGGATTACCGCCCTTTGGTGGAGCAAAACCTGTTCCCTTTAACCCTGATAGAGTCAGGGGTGGTGATTGGGGTGCAGCCCTCGTTGCTTTAGGTGGTCCATTAACCAACTTGATTCTTGCATTCGTTATCTATGGTGTTGGCGCTATCGTCCAGCCAGAAGCCGGCACGTTGGGTGCACAGATCATTGATCTTGCTGTTCGTATTAACTTGGGATTCTTTATCTTCAATATCTTGCCATTGCCGCCACTCGATGGATCGCGCGTTCTGTATGCCGTTGCCCCTGAATTTGTTCGTACTGGTATGCAGTTTATCGAGCGCTTTGGATTGATCTTTATTTTTACCTTAGTACTCGTTGCAAGTCCGTTTATAGGTGCCTTTATGAGCACTGGGATTAACTTTTTCCTCGACGTATTCTCTGGTATCTTCCGAGTTTAGGGTGGTATAATAAGAAGTACCCAAGGGTTAAACCGGGGTGCGTATGATTTTCCGATATCATATGATTGGGAAGCTAATATTGTCAGTTTCCGTGGAGATTGATTGCAGCCAACCACCTTGCATTTACGCGGGGAATATCATAGTGCTTCGGAACCCTTGGGCACCAATATGGCTCTTATAATAAGCTCGCTTTCACAAGCGGGTTTTTCTTTTTGGTTATGCTATACTCAAGGTACAAAACAAGGCCAAACAAACATATGAAACAACGACTATCAGTCAGAGCGATTATCAGCCAGGGCGGAAAAGCCTTGGTCCTAAAACGAGCCAACGGGCGCCCCTCTATCTTAGGGCAGTACGAACTGCCTGGCGGCAAACTTATGTACGGTGAGCAGCCAGAAGACGCACTGCGCCGTTACCTTTATGATGACGCCGGCATTCATATTAAAGCCGCTCAATTGTTTGATGCGGTAACGTATATTGACCACGATGATAGGGGTGTGCAGTACGCGGTTATTGTGTACCTTGTTACGCCAACCTCAGACAATCGTCCGATAAAACTCAGTGGAAATTATAGTAAGTATACATGGCATTCGATGTCAGAGATACAACGAAATGAATTGACCGATTTGACCCAGCTGTTACTCGGTATTATTCAGCAGGAAGAAATAACAGATCAAAGCTTAAGGGTTTCGAAATCAAATGATGCAAAAAATGCATCATCTACTGCTATTACGATATTTTCTGATGGTGGCTCAAGAGGCAATCCAGGTCCCTCAGCAGCTGGCTTTGTGATCATTAATGACCATCAACAGGTGATCGATGAAGGCGGTGAATACCTAGGTATTACCGACAATAACCAAGCCGAATACCATGGCGTCCGCCTAGGACTTGAACGTGCCATCGAGCTGAAATACAAACATGTCGATTTTAAGATTGATAGCATGTTAGTGGTGAATCAAATGAAAGGGTTCTATAAAATTAAGAACCGTGAACTATGGCCAATCCACGAACGAATCCGTGAGCTTATGAAGCAGTTCGATAAAGTAACCTATAGTCATGTTCAGCGTGAGTTTAATCAACTAGCAGATGGAATGGTAAACAAGATACTGGATAAGCATAGTCGCGAAAAGGATTCGACCAGTGTATAATACTGGTCAGGCAGTTCGTTAGACGACCGCTTGTCCGTAAAAAAGATAAGAGGAAAGTCCGGGCAGCATAGGATACAGACAGTTGTTAACGGCAACCGGGGGCAACTCTAGGGAAAGTGCCACAGAAACAAAACCGCCTACGCAAGTAGGTAAGGGTGAAATGAGTGGGGTAAGAGCCCACAGCGTCATATGGTGACATATGGAGAAGGTAAACCCTGTCTGCTGCAAGGAGATCAACATCAAGGGCTATCCGTCCGTTGGTCGCTACCCGCTCGATCCTGCGAGCAATCGCAGGGCTAGATAGATGGTCGTCCTCGACAAAACCCGGCTTACAGGCGGACTGCCTAACAAATCGCTCCTCTGAATGAGGAGTTTTTTGTTTCTTCTGTTCTTTCAAGAGACCGTTACACGCCTTAATTCTGACCCTGAAGTGCCCAGAATTAAGGGTTGCACTTCGCCTTTAGTCTCTTTCGAGAACAGAAGAAACAAAAACCTCCGATCCAGTGGCGAGATTTCAGTGTGCTTTGCAGTTATTTCTATCAAAGAGGGACTAAAAAACCACCCTGTTCGGGTGGCTTTTTGTTTAGTTCCTCGAGAGATAAAGGACTATTTAGTAGCTTCTTTAACAATTGCTTTGAAAGCAGCTGGTTCGTTAACTGCTAGTTCTGAAAGAATCTTACGGTCGAGTTCGATTTTTGCAGCTTTAAGGCCGGCAATCAATTTTCCGTAAGTTGTACCTTCGATACGTGCAGCAGCGTTAATACGAGTGATCCAAAGACCACGAAGATCGCGCTTTTTGTTGCGGCGGTCGCGGTATGCGTATTCAAGTGCACGAGTAACGGCTTGCTTAGCAAGACGGTAGCTACGGGTGCGGTTGTGTTGCATACCCTTGGCAGCAGTTAATATCTTTTTGTGGCGTGCGCGTGCTGTGACGCTTCGTTTAACTCGCATAATTAAATTCCTAGTGCTCGTTTAATGTTCTTAGCGATACCGCCAGTAACAATTGCTGTTGAATTGATTCTTCGCTTACGGCCCTTGCTCTTCTTTGCAAGAAGGTGAGCACCGAAAGCGCGTCGACGGGTTAGTTTACCAGTGCTGGTAACCTTGATCCGTTTTGCTGTCCCTTTGTGGGTCTTTAGCTTTGGCATTATGATTTACTCCTTATTACAACGCTTAGATTGCGTCCGGCCATTTGTGGCTCATGCTCGAATACGGCATCGTTCTCTAATTGGGCACCGATCTTCTTGATCATGTCATATCCCAGTTCTCTATGCGCGTTCTCTCGACCACGGTAGAAGACTTGGATACGGACTTTGTGTCCTTCGGCTAGGAACTCTCGGATCTTGCGTAGCTTGATGTCGAGGTCACCTTGACCGATCTTCATCCCGAAACGCATTTGCTTCAGTTCGTTTGCCTTGTTACTACGACGGTTTTTCTGTGCTTCTTTCATCTTTTGATACTGGAATTTACCCCAGTCGACGATTTTAGCTACCGGCGGAGCGGCGTTAGGCGAGATTTCAACCAAATCAAGTCCAGCATCTGATGCAGCTTTAAGCGCGTCGCCGCGACTCATGATGCCCAGTTGCTCACCCTCTGGTCCAATAACGCGTAATTCGGCTGCCCGGATTGACTCGTTAATGCGAATAGATTGGTTAATTATGCTCTCCTTTACCTAGAGTACCGTTTTCTTGCTGTTACTCAGCAACTATACTACCAAAATTACCAGTGTAATACAAGAGGTGGACTGGTTACATTGTAATCGCCATTCGAAACTGCAGCGCCTCGCTAATATGGGCTGGCTCAATTGTGTCGCTATGATCAAGGTCTGCGATGGTCCGAGCGACCTTAATGACCTTGAAATAACTACGTGTCGTGAGGTTGAGGCGTTCGGCGGCTGTGACTAAAAGTTGTTCAGCTGGCGAAGACAAGAAAGCGACCCGTTTAACGGCAAAAGAGGACAATGAGGCGTTGTTGTAAGCACTACCATTATAGCGTTTTTGCTGAACACTTTTTGCATACATGATTGATTTTAACACTTTAGACTGTTGAAATTCTTGCAACGTATTCTGAACTAATAATGCTTGTGTTTTAACTTTCGAGACAGTGATAGTTATATCAATTCGATCAAGCAGTGGTCCAGAAATACGCTTCTGATAGGCCTGAATTTGGCCCGTTGAGCACGTACATTCGATCTTGGGATCGCCTAAATAGCCGCACGGACATGGGTTCATCGTGGCGATCAACATGAAGTCGGTGGGGTAGGTGACGCGGCCATGAGTACGAGCGATTGCTATGGTTCGATCTTCTAATGGTTGCCGTAAAGCTTCAAGGACTGAGCGAGAAAATTCTGGTAATTCATCCAGAAATAGTATCCCGTGGTGCGCGAGACTAACCTCGCCAGGCTTGGGTTTATTGCCGCCGCCGATAATTGCTGTTCGACTACTGCTATGGTGAGGCGAACGGAAAGGGCGAGTATAAACGATCGTTTCGTCGACTTCTCCCGCTAGGCTATGAATTTTTGTCACCTCTATTGCCTCGCTGTCTGTAAGGGGTGGCAGCAACGACAGAAGCGACCTGGCAAGGAGTGTCTTACCTGCACCTGGCGGCCCCGAGAGAAGAAGATTGTGGTGACCAGCTACGGCTATCTGTAGGGCACGCTTTGCAGATTCATGACCATGGATATCATCGAGGGTAATAACGGAGGCAGAGGCGCTCTGAGGTTGAGGTACGGCTATTGTTTGAGTAATGAGAACCTCCTGTTTAAGATGAAGGAACAATTCTTTCAGTGATGAAACGCCAATTACCTCTATTCCTGCGATCAGTAATGCCTGCTGCTCGTTTGATTTTGGAACGTATAGATGGGTTGCGCCGGCTTTTTTGGCAGTTTCAGCGATAATGATGACACCTCTTATGGGGCGCAGTGACCCATCGAGCGCTAGCTCACCAGCAAAAACAGCCGAGTTAACCTCTGTCTGACGCAGCTGACCACTGATAACGAGGATAGAAAGGGCAATCGCGAGATCAAAATGCGCACCATCTTTGGGCAGTTCTGCTGGCGCGAGATTGATCGTGAGTTTACGGGTAGGGAAGTCGAGTAGCGAATTCGTAATCGCACTGCGGACCCGTTGTCTGGCTTCATCAATAGCCTTATTGCCCATGCCAACAATTTGCATACCTGGTAACCCCTGTTTTGCGTCACTCTCAACCTCGACGAGTGCCCCGTCAAACCCAACCAATGCAACTGTCATAATTTTCGCTACCATATCTTGCGTCCCACTATAGCCATCGATGGTTAAATCCCTCTTAATTTGGTATAATACAGAGGTCGTGGGGCTGACATAGCTTCGACGAGAGGACTTTAACAGGTTATTTTGCAAGTCGACCGCACTCGTAAGTGCACATTTTTAATTGCAAACATCAAGCAATCAGTAGTTGCTATCGCTAAGGATCTTTTTGCTCCAAAGCTAGCTCTACAACTCGCAGCCTAATCGCCGCGACATCGATTCTCTTTAGGTAACATAGAGTGAACGGTGTTATATACATGTTACTTACCCTTTAAGTGAGCAGTTGCGCCTCTAGGGAACACTTTACAACGCGACAAATGAGCCGTTTATGTCTGAATCTCAGACTCAGGAGTCGTTAAAACGTAATTTAGACTAAACTTGTAGACGAATAGCAGGTTACCTTTCGGACCCGGGGGCAGTACCCGGCAGCTCCACCACGATTGAATAAATACGCCACCTAGAAATAGGTGGCGTTTGTTTTTGAACACACTATATATAGCGAAATGAGGGCAAAATAAAACAACCGCCTGCGAGGAACGGTTGTTTTCGTGGAGTTTTTTTCGTGTTTTTTATTTTTGGTCACTGCATAATTTATTTATTCAGTAACTACCCCTAATAATAGGGCTTCAAAGCGCTTGTGTCAATGACTTTATTGAAGATTATTTGGGTAAAAAATACCACATAATTAACGGCTTATTTCACCCTTTGAAATAGGGAGAAGGCCTGTATATAAGTGTTCAGCTACATATTCGTTTAACGCATATGTCGTAGGTAAACCAAGTCCAGTGGAATAGGACTATATAATGATATTCGGCCAAGAAAGACCATATATTTGGTATGCAAAGGCTGTAGAAATATACAATGTATAGCCAACTCATGCATAGTTGAATATTGGCTGATATATTAAGATCCAATTGCTTTAACGATTTGTGAGATTTTCAGCTGCCGTACATATATAGGCAAATATGATACATATTAGAAAATGACCAACAAACTAAAAATGTATAACCAGCACATTATATATGCGCGATGATTGCAACATTGCGATAGGCCGACGTATCAATACATCATAGTAAGAATGATCATGCACGATAGTGTCGTTACGATGCGGCGGGTGAGCGCAGCATGAATGGTCGCGGTGCATATTGAGGCAAGCATTCGCTGTCCCAAAATGATAAGAATCAAACAGCTTTACGCTACAGGCTATCCTCAAAACATGCGGTTGCTACTAGCTACGGTTTTGGCTGAAGTAGGGATTAATCTAGGGTCAAAAAAGGCGTTTTAGAGGGTGATGTTATAAAAGCATAAGCTATAATCAAGTAATATAACAACGATGTATCAAATACATCAATAGACATATAACACTTCTCGGCGACGTATAAATAGGGTATTGATGTATATTTTACATATAAAAAGTGCCTGTAGATTATTGACCAAACGTCATGCTTATGCTAGATTAAGAACATGCTTTTACAAACATAAACAAAAGTTCAAAACAAGTTCACAAAGAAAAAAGCACACACCTTAACATCATCAAGTCTCGTATCCCACTGACCATCATTTTGACGGAAAGTCGGTTTCGTCTAGGAATAATTATCGTTTCATTTATGGAACATTGTCCAGTATGGACACGCACCTTTTTATTACTCCGTGACGGACCGATGCTCCGCCAAAAGCGTTTGCATCGTTTAGTACCGGATACGCCAAGTATAAATCCTTACTCATTGTTGAAGAGTAGTGACCAATTACTTGGTGTATCTGTGGAAGACGATACAGAGCACACGGTTGCCCCGGATTTTCCCGGAGCGGTCAGATAGCCTCGCAGTGATGCGCCGTTCTCGGTACACACGCCTAATAATAATTTTTAGCGGCGTTTGCTGTCACCTGAACATTTACGCGCATTACTCGGGCTCCATATTTAAAAACTCTTATGCTTCGTATATAGTAACGATACTATGTTATTGCAAAGAGTAATCGCACTTATCACGATCGCAAGCCTCTGCTTGTTGAGTCTCATGCTGGTTTTTACAACTCCAGCCCTGGCAGGCCCTTTCGGCCTGCTTGTTATTTTTGTTTCAGCTTATCTCGCCTCACTTGGCTTGATAAGCTTTTTTTTGTATGGTGGTAGTCGCATCTTCACGTACGCATCGACGAACTTTACCCTTCGTAAACCAATGCAGCCACTATCCTTTAAGCGTTCATACTATTATTCAACTATCCTTGCTGCGGCACCAGTGATGTTAGTAGGGCTCCAGTCGGTTGGCTCAATCGGTATTTACGAACTTGTATTGGTGGCGCTTTTTGAAGTGATTGGCTGCATCTACATTACGAAAAGAATTTACTAAAACCATAGCACGATCAGCATGACCGTTATGCTATAATTACAGATATGCAGCCCGAGAACTCTCAACCCATAACAGGGCCAGAAAAACTTCCAATGCCACCAACAGGGAACGGCGAGCGTATTCCTGTCTTGCCAACTCCTGAAGCCGGCATTGAAAACGGGCTTGAACGTGTTGAACAACGCGCAGAAGCAAGCGCAGCCGCAAATGATGTAGCGGCAAGCGGTGTACCAGTCGTAACACCGGTCGTAGACCCCGTTGCAATTCTAACAACGGTCACCGATGCGCCTATAACCGCCGCCGATGAAGATGTCATCGAAAAAGAATGGGTAGATAAAGCCAAGAAGATCTTGCTGGAAACAAAGGATGATCCGCACGGCAGAACCGAACGAGTCAACGCCTTACAGAAAGATTATTTACAGAAGAGATATGGGAAGGAACTTGGCGCCAGCGAATAGCTAACAGCCAAGAAGGGGAGCAAAAGAGGTGATCGGTTTTATTATCACAATCCTAATTGTTGGACTGCTTGTTGCAGGTGTGATAGCTTTTGTCCTTTTGCAGTATCGCCGTATTCTGCGCGAGGCTAAAAACTATGAGCGTGGTCTTAAGATGGTGCCGATGTATATTCACATCCCGCCAGCTGGTGAAGACCTTGAAGGTAATGGTCGTGACGAACGAGACCTTACCGAAGAAGTGCTTTCACAAGCACAGGTAATGTATAACATTATCGCCAGCACTGCGACCAAAGGATTTAAGAGTCGTGTCTATGGACAACGACATATTTCATTTGAAGTTGTCGCGCATGAAGGATTGGTACATTACTATGTTGTTGCGCCCGTTGCGTTAATCGATGTGATCCATCAGGCTGTTGCCGCAGCATATCCGGCAGCTCGACTTGAAGAAGTGAGTGAACGAAATATCTTCAACCCAGCTGGAAAGATGACTGGCACGATTGGTGGAGAATTTACATTAAAGAAAGAATTCGTCTATCCAATCGCAACTTACCAAGAAACGAAGCGCGATGCCGCCCGCGCCCTATTGAATGCATTATCAAGTGCTGGTCGTGAAGATGGGATTGGCGTACAGATTTTAATGCGCCCTGCTGCGCAGGGATGGTCTAAGGCCTCAATTCATACAACTGAAGAGATTCGTAAGAATAAAGGTATCAAAAAAGGTGGCGTTGCGTCCCTTGGCCTTGCTGGTATCATGGAGGCACTTTGGAAACCGCCTGAAAGTAAAGAAGCGAAACCTGAAGACAAGCAGCTTTCGTCACTTGAACAAGGTGTGATCGACGCAATTGAAGAAAAAACTCGTTACCCAGGCTATGAAGTGTTAATTCGTGTAGTTGCTTCATCTAATACAGCTGGTAAATCTCAGACACTATTAAATAGTGTCGTTTCTGCATTCTCATTGTTTGATTCAACCTCAAACAATGGCTTTAAGTTTGCGGTCACCAAAAACATCGATGAATTTATTACTGCCTATATATTTAGGTTCTTCCCGCAAGAAGTGAATCAGAACGTCCTTAATACCGTCGAGCTTGCGACTATCTTCCACTTGCCAGACCAAGGAAGTATTCCGACATCGCAAGTCCAACGCCAGATGGCGAAACAAGTTGATGGTCCAACGCAAATTATGGACGAAGGCTTCATGCTTGGGTACAACGAATTCCGCGGAACCAAGAAGCCGATTCGTTTAAGTCAAAACGACCGCCGCCGTCACACCTACGTGATTGGTCAAACTGGTACTGGTAAGTCAGGTCTGCTCGAGAACCTTGCATTCCAGGACATGATGGACGGGAAGGGATTTGCCTTTATTGACCCGCACGGCGACTCTGCCGAGAAGCTTCTGAGTATGGTGCCAAAAGAAAGGGTAGAGGATGTCATCTACTTTAGCCCTGGCGATATGGATATGCCAGTTGGGCTTAACTTGTTCGAGTTTGAGAACCAAGACCAACAAGACTTTATTATTCAGGAATCAATTGCAATGATTTACCGTCTGTATGACCCAGGTCACACCGGTATTGTTGGTCCACGCTTTGAATCGTGGTTCCGTAACGCTGCTTTAACGGTGATGAGCGATCCGAATGGTTCATCATTCCTTGATGTCCAACAGGTATTCATCGACCAGTCATTTGCCGACGAGAAGTTAAAATATGTCACGAACCGTACGGTGCTCGACTTCTGGAATAAAGAAATGGCCCAAACCAGTGAGTCATCAAAGGGTGAAATGCTTGGTTGGTTCGCCAGTAAGTTTGGTGCCTTCTTAGCTAATGACATGATGCGTAACATCATCGGTCAAACGAAGAGTAGCTTTAATCTGCGCGACATTATGGATAACAAGAAAATCTTGCTAGTGAACTTATCGAAAGGTAAGACGGGTGAGTTGAACTCGCAACTACTTGGTATGATCTTTGTGATGAAGTTTCAGGCTGCAGCCATGGGGCGCGCAAATATTCCTGAAAACGAACGTGAAGATTTCACGCTCTACGTAGATGAGTTCCAAAACTTTGCAACCGATAGCTTTGAAGGTATCTTGTCTGAAGCGCGTAAGTATCGTCTTAGTCTTGTGCTTGCTAACCAGTTCATGACGCAGTTAACAGATAAGATCCGTGAAGCGATCCTTGGTAACATCGGTACCGTCATTAGTGGTCGTATCGGTATTACTGACGCCGAACTCTTACAGAAGAAGTTTATGCCAACCTTTGACGCGGAAGATCTTACGAAGCTTCCAAACTTCCAGTCTGTTGCCTCGGTGATGATTAACAACGTCCCATCAGCAGCCTTTAGTATGTCATTCGTTCCGCCGATGGGTGTTGCAAACCAAGAGCTCAATGGAGCCCTTAAGAAGCTGTCTGCGGCCAAGTACGGCCGACCTCGAGCGGAAGTCGATCGAGAGATCTTTGCGCGCCTCGGAGCCGGAGACGACGCCAAGAAGGCTAAGATGGATGCATTGAAGCAAGCGCAACAAGCACGCATGGCAGCTATGCAAGGCGCTGGTGCTCCTACTGGTCAACCCGGTGCGCCGCGATCAGCCGCTCCAGCTGCGCCAGCGGGTGGGGGATCATTCCTTGATGAATGGCTTGCAAAGCGTCAGCAGATCTCGACATCACCTACTCCTAAAGCTGTACCTGCGCCAAATCCAGCCTTTGGTCCAACTGCTGGTACGCCAGCTCAGCCACTTCAACCTGCAGCGCAACCACCGTTACAGCAGCAGTCACAGTCTGCGCCTCGTCCGATTGAACCTGTTCAAGTAACACCGCAGCCTACCGAAGTGACTCCTGTAAAAGAAGAGGCACCTGCACAGCAGGCGCCCGTTAATCATGAGCCTCATAAATTACATATCCGCGAACCACAGAATGGTAGCGCGGATGAAATATCGATTAAGTTACGATAAATAAGTAATTATTTTTTGCCGGTGATCATCACGCGGAAGTAGTCGTAGAGAAGGCCAATGACCCAACCTACGATAAAGGCACCAATCGTCTCAAACCCTGAGAGGACGTAGCCTAAGTTCTTTGCGATTAAATACACTGCAAGTACCAAGAAGAAGGCAACGACAGCCCCTGAGAGGATAGCGTTAGGGCGGGCAACAGTTGCACCGACCACTTCGCTTGTCTTCTCGACGGCTTTGTTGTGAATCACCTTGCTGAAGGCGCGTTCAGACGGCTTCAGTTCGGCTTGGACTTGTTTCATGTGCTTCTTAAAGCTGGCGTCTTTTTCTTTCTTACTAATCGCACCACTCCGTTTTTTCGGAGTAGGGCTTGAAGGTTCACGCTTTGCTTTTTCGGCACTGCCTTGTTCGACGCTAATTGCGTTCTCTAAGGCTTCGATCTTAGCTTTTTCAACGGCTTTTTCACCGTTTTCAACACCAATCTCTGCGCCTTTCTCGATCTTATCTCGTAACGCCTCGGCGCGCTCTGCAGCAACTTCAGATAGCTCAGCGCTATTCTCTGGGTTTACGGGTGCTTGTTCGGGGCTGCTCATATTAGATGTTTCCTGCGTTTAGGTCGCGACGGATAAGTCGGACTTCTTTATTCATTTGTCGTGATCGGAAGAAGAAGAAGGTGACTACCGATAATACAATACCGGCAAAGATCATGTTCTCAGTTGGTCCTGTTTGTGGAAGCTCTGTGGTGACGCGTTCAATTACTTTTGGCGGCGCACAGGTGACTGGCACGGTAACATTATTACCAAAGACGTTTTCCATTAAACAGTTATATGAGTTTGGATCGCTGGAGCCAACAGGTGTCGCAGGGATCTGATCATATAGCTGAACGGCGAAGGTACGCGTTTGCGTTTCACCAGGCTTCAACGTGATGTTTGGCCACGTCAATGTCTTGGTTGTCTCGTTGAAGGCTCCACCACCCTTATCGGTAAGGCGAGAGTATTCGAGGACGTCGCCGATGAAGTCGGCAAGTTCTGTTTCTTTCTTTACACCACCAACGTTTTTAGCGGTTAGCGTGTAAGTGATCTTGTCGTTCTCGCGTGCAGCGATACTACTTGCGGCAACATTTCCTTGTGAAACGTTTACAGCTGTTTTAGACAATTGAATTTCACCTGGTTCCGGTTCAGGCGGTTTCTCTGGTGGAGGCGGGATCTTTTCGGTCACTAAGTTACCACAGGCTTGCATAATTGCGAACCAACCAACTTTTTTAGAGTGGCCGATCCATCCGTAGATGCGAGCGTCTTTACCATTCGATAGGTAGAGTGGGCGACTATAGACAGTCGTTACTTTCTTTCCGTCTTTATCTCTAATGACGGTTGGCTTTTCCTGGTTTGATTCACCGTGAATAGGGTTGTGACCCCATGAACGCTTCACACTACCAGTAATGAATGAGCCATATTCGGCGCTGGCGATTTCAGCGCGAGTGAGTCCTAAATACGTCATCATATCTTTAAGATGGCGACTGTTCTTGTCATAAGGACGAAGGAAGTTATCAAGGGAACGATTAGCGCCTAAGCCTAATCCACCCTCAACAAGGTCATTCGAACTTGATGCGTTGGCCGACTCTGGAGGTTGGAATACCGCCAAACATTGCACGACCAAAGCCAATGCAACGAAAATGAGCCCGAGCCGTCGGGTTGCTTCTTCTTTTTTGAGTCGTTTAGCATAAAAACTGAGCTGCCCTACTAGGGCTGGGCTAAACGAGAGGTGAGATATTATTTTTCTGAACATATTTTTTATTTTTATAGACCTCTTGTGCATAAGATTAGCATAAGAAATATGTTCAGCGCAATACCCTTGAGTGAATAATTTTTTTTCGCTATAATAGTCTCAGTCAAACGACCGCAAAGGCCGAAAATTAGGGGAACGATAGGGAAGTTAAGGTAATTAATCGTGGTTAAACAAAAAACTGACAATTCATATGATGGATCACAGATCCAAGTTCTTGAGGGTCTCGAACCTGTCCGTAAGCGTCCGGGTATGTACATTGGTAGCACAGGCTACGACGGTGTACACCACCTTATTAAAGAGATCGCCGATAACTCAATCGACGAAGCGATCGCTGGATACGCAACAAAAGTTATTATTCGCATCTTAGCTGATGGTGGTATCACTATCTCTGATGATGGTCGCGGTATTCCTGTCGACAAGCACGAAAAGACAGGCTTAAGTGCACTTGAGACTGTACTTACCGTGCTACACGCCGGTGGTAAGTTCGGCGGCGGCGGCTATAAAGTATCATCTGGTCTTCACGGAGTGGGATCAAGTGTGGTGAACGCCCTCTCAACTACGCTTATTGCTGAAGTAGTAAAAGAAGGTCAACTTTATTCAATTGAATTCGAACGTGGTGCGACAAAGGTACCATTTAAGAAAATTGGTAAGACTGATCGCAAAAATGGTACTACCATTACTTTCTATCCAGACCCTACAATCTTTAAAGAAACAATCGAATTCGACTACAAATGGGTTGTTGACTACATTCGTCACCAAGCCTACCTTACAAAAGGTATCTATCTTTCAGTATTTGATGAACGAACAAGCAAACGTGCAGCCTTTTATTTTGAAGGTGGTATCCAAAGCTACGTTAAGCACCTAAATATTGGTAAAGATGTCGTGACTGACAGTATCTTCTATGTTGAAAAACAAGTGGAAGATTCAATGATTGAAGTAGCGATTCAATATAACGAAACGTTTGTTGAAATCGTGAAGCCATTCGCGAACAACGTCCTTACCCCTGATGGTGGAACACACATCGTTGGGTTCCGTTCAGCTCTTACCCGTGTGATTAATGATTACGCGCGTAAGAACACGCTCCTTAAAGAGAAAGAAGATAACCTTACTGGTGATGATATTCGCGAAGGTCTTACTGCGATCATCCTAGTGAAACTTCCAGACCCTCAATTCGAAGGTCAAACCAAGAACAAGCTAGGTAACCCTGAAGTGCGTCGTTACGTCGAGCAAGTAATGAACGAATACTTTGCATATTACCTTGAAGAAAACCCGGCAGTTGCGAAAAAGATTGTCGGTAAAGCACTGCTTGCGGCCCGCGCTCGACAAGCCGCTCGTGCAGCTCGCGACAATGTAATCCGTAAAGGTGCACTTGATGGCCTTAGTCTTCCAGGTAAGTTAGCTGACTGTTCAAGCAAAGATCCAAAAGAGTCTGAGATCTACATTGTAGAGGGTGACTCTGCGGGTGGATCAGCTAAGTCTGGTCGCGATAGCAAGACTCAAGCGATTTTGCCACTTCGTGGTAAGGTTCTTAACACCGAACGTGCGCGTCTTGATCGTATGCTTGGTAACAATGAAATCGTGAGCCTCATTAAGGCCTTTGGTGTAGGAATTGGTGATCAGTTCGACATTAACGGACTTCGTTACCACCGTATCGTGATCATGACCGACGCCGATGTTGACGGTAGTCACATTGCAACGTTGCTACTAACATTCTTCTTCCGTTACATGCCAGAAATCATTGATGGTGGATATGTCTACTTGGCGAAGCCGCCACTATTCTTGCTTCGACAGGGAACTAAGAAAGAATATGCCTACAGCGACGAAGAGCGTGATTCAATTATTCAACGAATGATTACTGAACGCCGCGAAAAGGGTGTAAACATTGATGAAACCGCTGATCTTACAAAGCAAGCTGGTATTACACTACTGCAACGCTATAAGGGTCTTGGTGAAATGGATGCAGAACAACTGTGGGACACAACAATGAACCCAGAGAACCGTGTACTTATTCAGGTTAAAGTCGATGATGCCGAAAAAAGTGACGCGATCTTTACAAAACTAATGGGCGATCAAGTTGATCTTCGTAAGAGCTTTATTCAAAGCCGTGCGAAATCACTAAGTATCGAGGATTTGGATATTTAATATGGACGACGAAATTTTGAACACAAACGATGTGCCGGTAGAAGAAGGCGAAGTAGTCGTACCGGTCCAAACTCACTCTCGTATTGTCGAGAACTCATCTGTTGAAGATGTGATGGAAGATAGCTTCCTTCGTTATTCAATGAGCGTGATCATCGATCGTGCCTTGCCTGACGTCCGTGATGGTATGAAGCCTGTTCACCGTCGTATCCTTTACTCAATGGGTGAACAAAACCTCCGTCCAGGTGGCCGTTTCCTTAAGAGTGCTCGTATCGTCGGAGACGTGATGGGTAAGTATCACCCGCACGGTGACTCATCTATCTACATGGCGATGGTTCGTCTTGCCCAAGACTGGGTAATGCGATATCCACTTGTAAACGGACAGGGTAACTTCGGTTCAATGGACGGAGATCCACCAGCTGCAAACCGTTACACCGAGGCTCGTCTTGGTCGTGCTGGTAACGAACTTCTAGATGACCTTGATAAAGATACTGTTGATTTCCGTGATAACTACGATGGTTCAGAACAAGAACCAACTGTACTTCCAGCGCGTCTTCCGAACCTTCTCTTGAATGGTCAGGTTGGTATCGCCGTGGGTATGGCAACGAGTATTCCACCTCACAACTTAGGTGAGTTGGTCGACGCAACAATTCACTTGATTGATAACAGCGACGCAACAGTCGACGATCTTCTTCAGTTCGTGAAGGGTCCTGACTTCCCAACAGGTGCCATCGTATATGGTGGATCACCAATGAAGCAGGCGTACCAAACAGGTCGCGGAAGCGTTACAATTCGTGCCGTTACTTCAATTGAAGAGACCAAAAAGGGTCGTAGCCAAATCGTCATTACTGAAATGCCATATGGTGTAAACAAAGCAACACTTATTGAACGTATCGCTGAACTTCACAAAGAAAAGAAGATTGTTATTAGCGACCTTCGTGATGAAAGCGCCAGGGGTGCCGTTCGTGTTGTGATCGAACTTCGTAAGGATTCTTACCCTAAGAAGATCTTGAACCAATTGTTCAAGATGACCGCCCTACAAACAAGTTTCCATTACAACATGCTTGCGCTTATCGATGGAATTCAACCACGAATTCTTGGTCTTGTTGAAATTCTTAAAGAATTTATCAAGCACCGTCAAATCGTTATTCGTCGTCGTACTGAATTTGAGTTGAAGGCCGCTAAAGCCCGTGCTCACATTCTTGAAGGCTACAAAATTGCACTTGATAACATCGATGAAGTCATCCGTATTATTCGTGCAAGTAAGACAAGTGATGTTGCAGAAGCTTCATTGATCGAAGCATTTAAGCTAAGTGAGATTCAAGCCAAGGCAATTCTTTCGATGCAACTTCGCCGCCTTACTGGGCTTGAACGTGATGCAATTGAAAACGAATTGAATGAACTTCGTGCATTGATCGCAAAGCTTGAAGGTATTCTTGCTGATGAAAATGAAATCTTGAAGATCATCAAGAACGAACTCCTTGAAATGAAAGAGAAGTTTGGCGACGATCGTCGTTCACAAATCATCAACCACGAGATGGGCAAGTTTAGCGATGAAGAGTTAATCCCTGAAGAAGAGGCAGTTGTCCTTCTTACAACAGAAAATTACATCAAGCGTACTCTTGTCAGTGAATACCGACGCCAACACCGCGGCGGTAAAGGCAAGCGGGGCATGACTACAAAGGAAGAGGACGTCATTGACCAACTCGTTCCTGCGACTACTCATGACTGGCTTCTATTCTTCACAAACAAGGGACGTATCTTCCGATTGAAAGCTTACGAAGTCCCTGCGGCAAGCCTTGCAGCCAAGGGTGTTGCAGCAGTTAACTTGCTTGCGCTACAACCTGAAGAGAAGATTACTTCGATCATTAAGCACCAAAAAGATGCTGGTGATGATGGCTACCTCTTCATGGCAACATTGAAGGGTACAGTAAAGAAGACTCCATTTAAGGACTACGCAAACATTCGTACAAATGGTTTGATTGCGATCAAGCTAGATGATGGCGATGAACTTCGATGGATCAAGAAGACGACTGGTGATAACGATGTTATTATCTCAACATCTGCTGGTCAGGCTATCCGATTCCAAGAGACTGACGCTCGTCCAATGGGCCGAAGTGCTCGTGGTGTTCGTGGTGTTCGCCTGCGACCAAACGACAAGGTAGTTGGTATGGATATCGTTGCAAATAACGAAGGAAACCTCCTTGTCATTAGCGAAAGTGGCTACGGAAAAGTAACCAAGGCTTCTAACTTCCCAGCGCACAAACGCGGTGGAGTTGGTATCAAGGCGGCTATCGTGACTGCTAAGACTGGTCCAATTGTTGCGGTTCGTTCACTCGATGCAGATACCAGCGAAATCCTGCTTATCTCAAGCAAGGGACAAGCAATCCGTGTTGGCCTTAGTGGTATCCCAGTTCTTGGGCGAACTACACAGGGTGTTCGCATTATGCGCACCGGAGAAGGTGACAAGGTTTCATCGTTCGGTTTCGTACCAGAACAGGCACCTGAAGAGATTGACCTCGATGCTGAACCAGAGGCAAAGGCGTAGGGATGGATTTCATCTCTCCCTACATCATTGCTGGGGCAGCCGGTTGGCTCGTTGCACAAGGATTGAAATACATCATTAACAGTATTAAAGGCCGAAAGTTTAAAAACATTCGACAACTGTACCTTTCAGGAAGTATGCCAAGCGCGCACACGGCAACGGTTATTGCCGTTGTTGTGGTTATCGCATTCAAGGATGGGATCGAATCAGGGCTATTCGGTCTTGCGGTGCTATTTGCGTCAGTCGTCATGTACGACGCCGTGATGGTCCGTCGCTCATCAGGTGAACAAGGTATCGCTATTGCCGCGCTAATCAAGGAGAAGGCAAGTAAAGTGCTTTCACCACGTGTTGCCAAAGGCCACACTCCTATTGAGGTAGTAGGCGGCTTTATTACAGGGTGGATTATTGGTCTTCTGACCGTATTCTTATTCGTCTAATATAACCTTGATAGAATGTACAAATAGGCACCAAAAGGTGTCTATTTTATTTCCAGCCGGACTTTTTCTATTTTCTTCGAATTAAGTATTGACCATTTAACAGATATGGCGTAAACTTATCAGAGTCTGGTCAGCAATGGCCCATAAGTTTCAACGTGGAGTTGTAGCAGTAAAGACGAGATCTTTGACAATTTAGTAGTGCAAATCAAGAAACTATCTTTTGATAGTTTCAAAACGTCAAGTTTATGTTTGAGTCTATATGTTTTGAAAATAGAAACATTTTTATGGAGAGTTTGATCCTGGCTCAGGATGAATGCTGGCGGCGTGCCTAACACATGCAAGTCGAGCGGTAACAGGAGTAATTTATTACTTGCTGACGAGCGGCGGACGGCTGAGTAACGCGTGGGAACATGCCCCAAAGTGAGGAATAAGCTCCAGAAATGGAGTCTAATGCCGCATATGATCTTAGGATTAAAGGATTTATCCGCTTTGGGAGTGGCCTGCGTACGATTAGATAGTTGGTGAGGTAATGGCTCACCAAGTCTACGATCGTTAACTGTTCTGAGAGGATGATCAGTCAGACTGGAACTGAGACACGGTCCAGACTCCTACGGGAGGCAGCAGTGAGGAATCTTCCACAATGGGCGAAAGCCTGATGGAGCAACGCCGCGTGCAGGATGAAGGCCCTCGGGTCGTAAACTGCTTTTATAAGTGAAGAATATGACGGTAACTTATGAATAAGCACCGGCTAACTACGTGCCAGCAGCCGCGGTCATACGTAGGGTGCAAGCATTATCCGGAGTGACTGGGCGTAAAGAGTTGCGTAGGTGGACAAGTAAGCGAATAGTGAAATCCAACGGCTCAACCGTATGGACTATTACTCGAACTGCTTGTCTCGAGAATGGTAGAGGTAACTGGAATTTCTAGTGTAGGAGTGAAATCCGTAGATATTAGAAGGAACACCAATGGCGTAGGCAGGTTACTGGACCATTTCTGACACTGAGGCACGAAAGCGTGGGGAGCGAACCGGATTAGATACCCGGGTAGTCCACGCCGTAAACTATGGATACTAGCTGTTGGGGGTATCGACCCCCCCAGTAGCGAAGCTAACGCGTTAAGTATCCCGCCTGTGGAGTACGGTCGCAAGACTAAAACATAAAGGAATTGACGGGGAGCCGCACAAGCGGTGGATTATGTTCTTTAATTCGATGATAACCGAAGAACCTTACCAGGGTTTGACATCCCAAGAATTTTGTCGAAAGATGAGAGTGCTTTATTGAACTTGGTGACAGGTGATGCATGGCCGTCGTCAGCTCGTGTCGTGAGATGTTTGGTTAAGTCCATCAACGAGCGCAACCCTTGTGAATAGTTGTATTTTTCTATTCAGACTGCCCCGGCAACGGGGAGGAAGGAGGGGATGATGTCAGGTCAGTATTTCCCTTACACCCTGGGCTAGAAACGTAATACAATGGCCAGTACAATGTGCAGCGAAGCCGCGAGGTGAAGCAAATCACATCAAAGCTGGTCCCAGTTCGGATAAGAGGCTGAAACTCGCCTCTTTGAAGTTGGAATCGCTAGTAATCGCAGATCAGCAAGCTGCGGTGAATACGTTCCCGGCTCTTGTACACACCGCCCGTCAAACCATGAAAGTGACCAACACCCGAAGTCCGATTCGTCGGCCTAAGGTGGGGGGCATGATTGGGGTTAAGTCGTAACAAGGTATCCGTACCGGAAGGTGCGGATGGATTACCTCCTTTCTAGGGAGAGTTATGCCAGCTATACGAGCAATCTATAGCTGAAGCTAGGTCGGTCCTTTTGTTGTGTTGAGCTTACATAACAAGGTAGTTCCAATTTATTGGAACAGGACTAAGTTCAAAAAAATCTCAACGTAGAGATTGACGTTGATTTGCACTACTAAGTTGTTAAGACGAGAAGAGATCTTCCTTTCATGGAAGATCTTTTTCTTTTCCCAAGAACGATTGGAATCTCTTTTATGTAATTCCTGAGCCGGGCTCTTTTTATGGCTCGGGAATTACATAAAACAGATTCCCCGTTCTGCGAAAGAATGAGGCTTCATGAAAGTTCATTCCCTCTATGCATATGCTATTATTATCTCAATGACTGAAAAAACTAAAAAACCAACAAACAAAGCAGCTAAAGTAATCGGTATCGTAGGGGCGTGGGTTTCATTACCTGTTATCGGGGTATTGATGCTTTGGTTTACTTCAACCATAGGGCAAGCAGTAACGGGTGCAACTATATATTCAGATGCTAATTTCCCAGGATCGTTATTATTGAACGGTTTGCTGGGTATGTTGATCATTGGACTAATAATTGTTGCAGCTTGGCGTATTCGGAAGAAGAGCTATTTCTTCCATCTTATTATCGGACTATGGATTGGACTAGGTTTTTATTCAATCATCCTGGCAAGTGGATTTATGAGCTTTTATATCAATAATAGTACCGACGTAGCAGTGAATACCTGTACAACACCAGTTGATAAGTATCGACAATTCGGTTCAGCAATTATTCCGATCGAAACAGATACTGGCTATGGTACTGGATTCGTCATTGATAACAACGGCGCGGTGTTAACTGCTAATCACGTTGTCGAAGGAACGGTAAAACAAGAAGCCAACTTCGCATCAGGTAAGGTTGGGATGACTGTTATCGATCAAGCACCGGAATATGATTTAGCACTTCTTAAATTGGATCGATTCGAGCCGGAATATTTCCCTTTGAGTGGAACCTATCAAGATGGTGATGACACTCTTGTATATGGGTACCCTGGAAATGCTTATACTGCCGGAGCCCCAAGTCTTAGTCGAGGAATTGTATCAAGAATCTTAACAACCTCCGATCTTCGCATGACTAATTCAGCTACCGCTGAAGGCTACGAATTAGTGCAGACCGACGCCGCAATTAATCCAGGAAATTCTGGTGGACCATTGATCGGTGCGTGTGGAGTAATTGGTATTGTGATTGAGGTATCCGACTCGGCGCAACTTAGCGAATATGTTGGAGCTGTCAGTGAACAGGGGATTGGCTACGCCGTTAGCGCAAAAACAGCTGCCGAACGGTTTAAGATTCCGTTAAATAGTTCATTCTAGCCCAACTAGTCTGCTGGGTCGTACTCTTCGATAACTGATGAAAGCCAAGTTTTGAGGTATTCTAGCTCGCCATTTTTTGATTCAAGGCTTTGAAGCTGTCGAGCTGATTTTGCGAGATGCTCACTTGTAACTTGACGACGCTTCTGATTATTAAGGTCTGCAAGCGCAAACGAAAGAATTGATTCTAATTCTGCTATATCAACTTCGGTTGGTATTTGATTACCAGCAGTACGGTCTTTTCTGTTTTTGACGTAAATTTGATTAACATCTTCTACGGCAAGGTGGCCAAATAGTGTGCGGTCTGTTTTGACTGCATCAAAAGTAAATTCTTTATCAGTATCGAAGTCTCGATAGCCGGGGGTGCCGAAAAGCACCGTAAGGTAAGGCGACATTTTCCCGCCGCCATAAGAGTAGCCACCTGGCATGGCTTCGATAAATATAGACTCGTTATGTGCACCGTATGTCCAAGTAACGCTCATAATGCCATAGTCTTCATCGCTTTTGCCGTGCTCTTTGATCAATTCAGCAGCAAGATCCCAGGCTTTTTGTAAACCAAGTTTTTCTACCTGACCCTCTGATTCCGGAAGAGTTTCGCTCATAAGCTTATGATAGTGGGTGAGAGCGGTTGTCGCAAGCATAAACAGTTTCTCACAACCACCGGTTTAAACCCCTTGAAACTGACGCAGTTTTAAGCTAGAATGGTCAGAGTTCAAGGTTTACAATTCGTGGGGCAATAGCTCAGTTGGCTAGAGCACCTGCTTTGCAAGCAGGGGGTCCAGGGTTCGAGTCCCTGTTGCTCCACCAAAATTATGTATGGGGTGAATCTGGCGAAAGTCAGAGTCACTCCACCAAGAACTGATTCACAATTAAAAAACACCACGTAATCGTGGGCGATTAGCTCAGCTGGTTAGAGCGCGTCACTGATAATGACGAGGTCGGAGGTTCGAGTCCCTCATCGCCCACCACTACATGGTGTTTTTTATTTATTTCGTTGTAGGCACCTATGCGGTGTTTTTTTATTACCCAAAGTTTATACTGATATATATGAACCACGAACACTACTTTGAAGAAGCGCAAAAAACGGCTCAGTTAGCAACTTGTGATCGGGCGAAGTGCGGATCAGTGATAGTCGCAAAAGATGGCCAGATTATTGGGAGGGGATACAACGCGCCGCCGCTTGGTGATGAATCACAGCGGATGTGTTCAGTCGAGCTTGATAAAAGTATTAAGCAGAATAATGACAAGACCTGTTGCGTTCATGCTGAATGGAATGCAATCATTGATGCGCTGAAGCATCACGGTGATAAGATCGACGGCGCATCCCTTTACTTTATGCGCGTAAATGAAGCCGGCGAGTTTACGGAAGCGGGCGATCCGTATTGCACCGTCTGTAGTCGCTTGGCACTTGAAAGCGGGATTGCCACATTTGGATTATGGAATGATGGTCCAGAAATGATTGAGACCGAACAATACAATACTCGTTCTTATGATTATTTTCTCGCAAAATCATTGTGATACACTTTCTATATATAAAGGGGACATACCGCTATGACCGAACTATCAATTGAAACCGAACGCAATAAAAACGAGCACCATCGTCAGGTTGCTGAAGAAATTGCATTACAGACAATCGCGCGAGGGGTGTCACTTGAGCTGATTGGCGAGGCACTTTGGTCTATCGGAATTACTCGTGAAAAAAGTTTAAGTATTGTATATAACTTACGGGATCGAGATCTTGTGCAGCTTGATTCATACTTTATTCCGCAACTTACGGCAGCGGGGGAGGCTTATTTATTAGAAAAAAGTGTCGAATCTGAACAAATTGAATCGTTAGTTGAAGTAGTTGTTGGACGAGACGAACAGATACGCACTATCGGTAAAGGTCTGCTTGAATCAATCAAATCAGCGGAATAATACAACGTCTTGTTGGTATTATAAGCATTGTTTATAGAGGTAGATATTTAAGACTGATATATTCATAAATATTGATGCCTCTAACCCCTTGCAAAAACACGTTTGGAAGAGTATAGTTAATTCTTAGTTAAGCGTACGTTCCAAGGAACCTCTGGCGATAGAAAATTTAGAGATGTCGTGCGAGGTTCTCTTTATTGCAAAAAATACAGCGGAAATTACTTTACGGCTCGACGCCGGAGTGGTAAGATCGGAAAGCTTGAGTGCAGAAGGTATACATCGATTGATGTGTAGAAATGTGCTCTCAAGAGGTGAGAACGCAAGTTGTTTAACAATTTGAATGTAAGAAAATTTTTTTTAAAGATTGACGGCAAGTAATTGTAATAATGGTTATTATCAATTACTAGTTAAGTCAATGCATAAAAAGGTACTCAAGGGCACAAAGTGAATGCCTAGACGTATATTACCGACGAAGGACGTGGAAGACTGCGAAAAGTCTTGGGGAGCTGTCAACAAGCTTTGATCCAGGAATATCCGAATGGGGAAACCCGGCACGAGTTATGTCGTGTCAACTGTCTCTGAATATATAGGAGATTTGTAGGGAACCAACCGAACTGAAACATCTTAGTAGGTTGAGGAAGAGAAAATAAATAATGATTCTCGGAGTAGTGGCGAGCGAAACGGGATCAGCCCAAACCTTTTAAACTTTCATATTTATATGAATAAGCTGATAGGCGAATGTTTAATCGGGGTTGTGATATTACATGAGACCAAGTAACAGAACTCGATTTATCGAGTGTTGTTATTTGCGACCAGCGACTATCATCGACTGGATAAGGTAAGAAATTAGCGTGGTTAGCAGAATAGTTTGAATGACTAGCCAAAGGACGTGAAAGCCGCGTATGCGAAAACGACGCTGACCTTATACATGTTTTATCGAGTAGGGCGGGGCACGAGAAACCCTGTCTGAATCCGGGAGGACCACCTCCCAAGGCTAAATATAATATACGATCGATAGTGAACTAGTACAGTGATGGAAAGGTGAAAAGAACCCCGGGAGGGGAGTGAAATAGATCCTGAAACTTTGTGCCTACAAGGAGTCGGAGCCTCGCAAGGGGTGACGGCGTGCTTTTTGTAGAACGATCCAGCGAGTTAATTTCTAGTGCAAGGTTAAGACAATTGTCGGAGCCATAGTGAAAGCGAGCCTGAATAGGGCGAACATAGTACTAGGGATTAGACCCGAAACCGGGTGACCTAACCATGGGCAGGTTGAAGCGTCAGTAACATGACGTGAAGGACCGAACCGTCGTACGCAGCAAAGTGCTCGGATGACCTGTGGTTAGAGGTGAAATGCCAATCGAACTCGGAGATAGCTGGTTCTCCTCGAAATAGCTTTAGGGCTAGCGTCAATCAAGATAGCCAACGGGGGTAGAGCTCTGTAAAGGACTGGGGGGAGCAATCCTACCCACCCTTAACAAACTACGAATACCGTTGGTGGTAAATTGGCAGTTAGAACGTCGGGGCTAAGCTCGGCGCTCGAAAGGGAAACAGCCCAGACCATCGTCTAAGGTCCCAAAATATATACTCAGTGGGAAACAAGGTGAGATTTCTTAAACAGCTAGGATGTTGGCTTAGAAGCAGCCATTCATTTAAAGAGTGCGTAACAGCTCACTAGTCAAGAGATCTTGCGTGGAAAATGTAACGGGGCTCAAGTATATTACCGAAGACATGGATGTGACGTACATTTACTGTACGCACGTGGTAGAGGAGCGTTCCTATCTGCAGTGAAGTTCAACTGGAAAGTTGGGTGGAGCGTTAGGAAGTGAGAATGCTGGAATGAGTAACCATAAGACGGGTGAGAATCCCGTCGGCCGTAAGAGCAAGGTTTCCTGAGCCATGGTAATCATCTCAGGGTTAGTCGGGCCTAAGCCGAGGCGCATAGCGTAGGCGATGGACATCAGGTTAATATTCCTGAACCGGTTATAATTTGTATACTGTTCACGGTGAAGTAGTCGAAGCGGATTCATGGTATGTATCCGTCCAACCTAGGGGGAACCCGATGGGAGTGAAAGTTAGTCTTCGGACTGACGATTTTGGTGAGAGCACTGGCAAGAA